>OLZR01000100.1_pt1 | contig 60341 bp, 53 predicted proteins | sample 1644421 | NCBI WGS metagenome assembly OLZR01 (sample SAMEA103958132, study PRJEB25191) | human gut metagenome | biome: human-associated habitat [ENVO:00009003]; feature: intestine environment [ENVO:2100002]; material: feces | place: Germany | collected 2013/2015 | reverse complement strand
ATTTTCCGGCAACGGACTCAACCCGCGCTTTCAGCGTTACGTTCGACCTGCCGGAGGGCTGGACGGTCAGAAGTGACGAAGGTGTGTACACCGATTCGTCTTATTCCGATCTCGGTTTCTATTTGCTCGGGCGCAAGCTGCTCTATGATGAAAACGGAAATCTTGCCGGTGCGGCCGGATACGGCACATACTACCCGAACAATCATGCCGAAAACGTCACGCATGAAGTATATGGCTCTGTCGTTTCCGGACATGTTAAACTTGTCAACTTTGAAAATTTCCATTCAACAGTCGATAACTCAACAAACTGCATAAGCGCATATACCTCATCTCATCACGAATGCGCTCCTGCCATTTGGACTGTCGGAGAAGGTTTCCATGCCTTTGATAACCCTGCTGCCTGTGCATACACCGAGGAGAACCCTGTGTTTGTTGTTATTGAGCTTTCTCGGCTGTATGAGGACTCGGCAAGTCTTTCCAAGCGCGTTGCAGAGAGCATAAGGTTTGAATGAAAGAAAAGGGAATTAACCGTAACCGATAACGAGCCTCATTTCTTTTTCCGAATAAAACCCCTGCCCGGGTAATGTAATACCCGGCGGGGGCGTTTTGCCGTGCGGCATATATTTGAAAAAAAGCGTTTTAACCATTGCCAAAAAAGGAAAAGTGTTGTAAAATTGGCATGAATGACGGAATGCGCAAAGCATTCATTAAATCACGGAGGAATTACTTCAATGAACCCGAAATTCAAGAACAATATCGGTATCATGGTTCCCGAAATCCTGATGCCCGCAAAGAATGTTGACCTTACCAAATGGGCATGCGTTGCGTGCGACCAGTACACTTCCCAGCCCGACTATTGGAACAAGTGCGAAGAGATCGTCGGCGATGCTCCGTCCACCCTGCGCCTTATGCTTCCGGAGATTTATCTTGAAAAGCCCGGCGAAACCGAAAAAATTGCCGCGATCCGCAAGGCAATGCACGACTATATCGACAACGGCATCCTTCAAAATCTTGGCGAAGGTTTCGTTTTCACGCGCCGCAGCGTCGGCGGCAACACCCGCAACGGACTTGTTGTTGCACTGGATCTCGAGTGCTATGACTACTCCAAGGGTTCAACCACCCTTATCCGCGCAACCGAGGGCACGATCGTTGAGCGCATCCCGCCCCGCCTGAAGATTCGCGACGGCGCACTGCTTGAGCTGCCCCATATTCTTGTTCTTATCGATGATGAAAAGAAAACCGTTATCGAACCCCTTGCGGAAAAGCTTCAGAACACTGAAAAGCTCTACGATTTCGACCTTATGCAGAACGGCGGACACATTGAGGGCTGGTTCGTCAACAATGAAGGCATGATCGAGGACGTTATCTCCGCGCTGAACGCACTTGTTGATCCCAACAAGTACGGCACCGAAATGCCTCCCCTGCTGTTTGCAATGGGCGACGGCAACCACAGCTTTGCAACCGCAAAAGCAAATTGGGAAAAAGTCAAGGCCACCCTCACCCCCGAAGAGCAGGCGGATCACCCCGCACGCTTTGCACTTGTTGAACTTGAAAACGTTCACGATGACGGCATCGTTTTCGAACCCATCCACAGGGTCGTTTTCAACGTTCATGTTCCCGCATTCCTTGAAGCACTGAAGGCGAAGCTTGCGGAGCAGAACAACGGCGAATGCGAAATCAACTTCTATGACTGCGAATGCTGCATGGAAAAGGCGGAGAAGGCCGCTCCCGAGGGCGCGCACGTTATTCCCGTCATTACCGAGAACGGCAAAGGACTTATTGTTGTTGCAAAACCCAATGCACAGCTTGAAGTCGGCACGCTTCAAAACGCTCTTGACGTTGTTCTTAAAGCAACCGAAGGCGCGACTATCGACTATATCCACGGTGCAGACGTTGTGAACGACCTCGGCAGCAAGCACGGCAACATCGGCTTCCTGCTTCCCCCCATGGAAAAGAGCGCATTCTTCCGCACCGTTGTTTTTGACGGCGCACTGCCCCGCAAGACGTTCTCAATGGGCGAAGCACATGAAAAGAGGTATTACCTCGAATGCAGGAAGATCTGCAAGTAAAACCTGCGCTTTGAGTTAAATGCTCGAGTTTCGGAGCCTGCAAACGGCTGAACCGAAGACCGATTCATATTGGATCCGATTTACGGAGCGTTTTGTGAGGCGCTGCTTCACGGAATGCTCCGTTTGCAGGTTTTCTTCGAATTAATTAAAAACACTTTCTGTCAAATACTCTGTCAAAGGCAAGGTAACAAACAATGCTTGAAACAACATTCCATTCGCTTACGGCCGTGCTTATCGTGATGTTCATGGTCGCCGTGGGCTGGCTTTTCGGCAAACTCGGCTATCTGCGCCGCGAACACAAAAAGCTTATGACCAAGCTTATTATTTCGGCGGGTATGCCTTCCCTTGTTGTGAACACCGTGTTCGGAAAAATCGACCTTGACGCGCTGCAAAATCCCGCACTGCTGTTCCTTTTGCCCGCGCTTAGCATGATTATAACTCTTCTGCTCGGCTTTATTTTTGCAAAGCTGCTGAAACCCGAGGCAAAACGGCGCGGCGGGTTTATTGCGATGTGTGCTTTTTCGAATTCGGTTTTTGTCGGACTGCCGATGAACACCGGGCTTTTCGGCGATGAAGCCGTGCCGTACGTGATGTGCTTCTACATTGTCAACACAACCCTTTTTTGGACGATCGGGAATTATCTCATCTCTCGCTCCGGCGAAGGTGAAAAGCGCGGCGGAATTCTGCACAATCTTAAAAAAATCGTTTCCCCACCCCTGGTTGCGCTTGCTGTTTGCCTTCCGCTTGCGGCACTCGGCGTCAAAATGCCGCAGCCCGTTGTTAAGCTCTCCGGCTATATGGGCAATATCGTAACGCCGCTCGCGCTGTTTTATATCGGATATGCACTGTATGAATACGGGTTTAAAAGCCTTAAGCCCGACCGCTGCATGCTTGCTGTCATGGGAATGCGCTTTATCGCCGCGCCGCTTATCATGCTTGTGCTCTGCAAACTTTTCGGTCTGAGCGGAATGCCGAGCGGGGTTCTTGTTATCGAATCCGCCATGCCCGTTATGACGCAGGCCGTTGTTGTTGCGGCGGCAAACGATGCGGATGAATCATTCGTTGCTGCCGGAATGAGCCTTACGACTCTCGGCTGTTTCATCTTTGTCCCTCTTCTGATGCTGCTTATGGATGCCGTCGGTTTGGTTTAAAAGCATTTCCCCGCCGACGGGACACCAATGCCGCGGGACAGTATTTTTGTTTTGTGAACGGTATTTAATAAAAAAGCTTTGCAATATATTATTTATGATGTTAAAATACAATCACTAAAGGAAGTTTGGAGGTATTGTTTGCCCACCGACAATTCGGCACTTAACAGCGTATTATGAAAACAAAAAAAACAAGCACTGAAAAAAGCGCAAAGAACAGCGGTTTTCGCAGCCTGCTGCCCTGCGCAAAGGGGTATCGGCTTCCCTCGTTTCTGACACCGATATTCATCGTTCTTGAAGTTACGATGGAAGTTTTTATCCCACTCCTTATGGCGGCAATAGTTGACGGCGGGCTTTACGGCTCGCCTGATTTCACCCTTCGGAAGTATTTTTCGGCAGAGCTTATCGCCGACAAAACCCGATTCGTAATTATTCTCGGCGGCATAATGGTGCTTGCGGCAATGCTGTCGCTTGCATTCGGTATGCTTGCCGCACGTACGGCTGCGGTTGCAAGCATGGGTTTTGCAAAGAACCTGCGCCGCAAAGTTTTTGAAAAGATTCTGTCTTTTTCTTTCAAAAACACGGACAGATTCTCAACACCCTCCCTCGTTATGCGTACAACGGCGGATATAAACAACGTTCAGAATCTTTATCAGCAGATGATACGCATATTTGTGCGCGCTCCGGTCATGATGGTGCTTGCGGCCGTTATGGCTCTGCGCGTAAATGCGGAGCTTTCGGTCATTTTCCTTGTTGCGCTGCCCATTATGTTCTGCACACTCATTTCAATGGGAATGATAGGCAAGCCGCGTTTCCGCATCATGTTAAAAAAATATGATAAGATGAACGCTTCCGTTCAGGAAAATCTTGTCGCCGCACGCGTTGTGAAATCTTTTGCACGCGAGGATTATGAAAAAAAGAAATTTGCCGCTTCAGCCGATGACCTTAAAAAGGCTCAAATTTACGCACAGAAGCTTTTCTCCCTCCTGCCTGCGATTCAAATGGGTATTATGTGGACCTGCGCCGTCATTCTGATGCTGATGGGCGGCAATCAGGTGTTTGCGGGAACGCTTACGAAGGGCGAACTTGTCAGCATGTTGACCTACACCAACCAGGTTGTAGGTTCCGTTTCAATGGTTGCAATGATCATCATGATGCTCACCATGACGCGCGAATCCGTGACGCGCATCAACGAGGTGCTTGACGAAGTTCCCGACATTACGGATAACGGCAGCACGTTCAAAGTCGAAAACGGTGAGATTGAATTCCGCCATGTTGATTTCAGCTATTCCGGAAAAAACGACAACCTCACTCTTTCGGATATAAACCTGCACATTCGCGCCGGTGAGACCATCGGCGTTGTGGGCGGCACCGGTGACGGAAAATCGACCCTGATGCAGCTCATTCCGCGTTTTTACGATGCACTTTCGGGCGAAGTGCTTGTCGGCGGAAGGAATGTTAAGGATTATTCACTGTATGAACTGCGCGAAAGCGTATCAATGGTGCTTCAAAAGAACATGCTTTTTTCCGGCACAATTCGCGACAATCTCCGTTGGGGAAACAAGGACGCAACGGATGAGCAGATTGAGCATGCCTGCCGCCTTGCATGTGCGCACGATTTCGTTATGAGCTTCCCTGACGGGTACGACACAGATCTCGGGCAGGGCGGTGTGAATGTTTCCGGCGGACAGAAGCAAAGGCTTTGCATTGCCCGCGCGCTGCTCAAAAATCCGAAGATCCTGATCCTTGACGACTCCACAAGCGCAGTCGATTCACGCACCGATGAAAGCATCCGCGCCGCATTCCGCGAAAGTCTGCCCGGAACAACAAAGCTCATCATTGCCCAGCGCATAGCCTCCATAATGTATTCCGACAGGATAATCGTTATGGATAAGGGACGCATTTCAGATGTCGGCACTCACGATGAGCTTATGCAGCGCAGCGAAATCTACCGCGAAGTTTACCTGTCTCAAAATAAGGAACTTCCGCAGGAAGGCGGAACGGTCTCCGGCGTAAACAGCAGCTCTGACATAAAAGGAAAGGAGGCGGTCACTAATGCCTAAAATGCCCGGAGGAAGAAACAACCCCGCTGCACGTTTTGCAGGCAGCGGCCGCCCCGCAAATCCGCTCAAAACAATGAGCAGGCTGCTTAAGTACTACGGCAAATGCCGCTGGATGTTCACTGTTGCGGTTATTATGATCGCAGTCTATTCCCTTGCAACAATTGCCGCGAGCTACATGATGAAACCCCTTGTTGCCGTGTTGGAAGAAGCAAGCATCACGCCCGATGCGGCACAGGCAAAATACCTTGCTCTGCTTATCGGCATGGCGGGGCTGTATGTGCTCAGTGTTCTCACCAACTATTGTTTAAACTATCTGATGCTCAAATGCTCCGCAACGGTGCTTTGTGACCTGCGCAAGGATATGTTTGACAAGATGCAGAGTCTTCCCATAAGCTATTTTGACACGCATACGCACGGCGAGCTTATGAGTTACTATACAAACGATATTGACGCGATCCGCGAGCTTCTGCACCAGAGCATCACGCAGCTGATAATCTCCTGCATATCCCTCGTCGGCATCGTTGCAATGATGCTCATTCTTTCCGTTTCGCTGTTTGCAATCGTTGTTGTTATGGGGTTTGTTGTGTTTTTTACAGTCAAATTCATCGGCAAAAAGAGCGGAAAGAACTTTGCCCGTCAGCAGAAAGCCGTTGCATCCGTTAACGGATACATTGAAGAGATGATGGCGGGTCAAAAGGTCGTTAAGGCCTTTAACCATGAGGAAGAATCCATGAAGGCATTTGATGTGCTGAATATTGAATTCTGTTCGGCAGCAACAAAGGCAAATACCTATGCCAATATCATGGGGCCGATAATGAACAACCTGTCTCATATTTTCTATTCGATAACGACCACCCTCGGTGTTCTCGGTCTTGTGACTTCCGGCAGCGTGCTTATTGCTTTTTTGCAGTACATACGGCAGTTTGCAGAGCGCATATCGCAGATTTCGCAGCAGTTCAATTTCGTTCTGCTTGCGCTTGCGGGCGCGGAGCGCGTGTTTAAGCTTATGGATGTTCCGCCCGAAATCGATGACGGCGATGTTGCCCTCGGCTTGAACGCACACGGCGAAAAAGTCTGGCGCGTTCCCAACGGAACCGAGTCGGGAGCAAACAATTCCGTGACTGAAATTCCGCTTGCGGGCATGGTTGAGCTGCACGACGTTACCTTCAGCTATGACGGCAAGGTGAACGTTTTGAACGATGTTTCCCTCTATGCAAAGCGCGGACAGAAGATCGCGTTTGTCGGCTCCACCGGTGCCGGCAAAACGACGATAACCAACCTTATCAACAGGTTCTATGATGTTAACGAGGGTGAAATCACCTATGACGGAATCGATGTTCGCCGCATCAAAAAACGCGACCTTCGCGGAACACTCGGCATGGTTTTGCAGGATACGCACCTGTTCACCGGAACGGTTATGGAAAACATTCGTTACGGCAAGCTGGATGCAACGGATGAAGAATGTATTCAGGCGGCAAAGATCGCAAATGCGCATTACTTCATCTCTCACCTGCCGAACGGCTATGATACGATGCTCACTTCGGACGGCGCAAACCTGTCACAAGGTCAGCGTCAGCTTATCGCAATTGCACGAGCCGCCGTTACCAATCCCGAGGTACTCATTCTTGATGAGGCGACAAGCTCGATCGACACAAGAACCGAACTGCTCATCGAACGCGGCATGGACAGCCTTATGGAAGGAAGAACGGTGTTTGTTATTGCACACCGACTCTCCACCGTTCGCAATTCAAATGCCATTATGGTGCTTGAAAAAGGCCGTATCATTGAGCGCGGCGACCATGAAGAGCTGCTCCGCCGCAAGGGCCGATATTACGAGCTGTACACAGGCATGTTTGAATTGAGCTGATTACTGCGTCGAAATTCGAACAGCTCCGTGTATTCAATGTATTTCGATTGATGCATTACACGCACGGAACGCAGATTAAAGGGAACCGTCGAAACAAATCGGCACGGTTCCCTTTTTGATGCTGTTGATTCAATTATTCCGAATGCGCATTGAAATTCGATGTATTAAAACCCGGTGCGGGATGATTGATCCTTGCGAAGCCGCCGGTCATTCGTCGATTGGCGGTTCGTCCGTCTTCGGCCTTTCCGGTTTCGGGGAAAGATAATGCGGGCGATAGCGATAAAGCGTGCAGGTCATGCCTCCGTTTGAAAGCTTGCGCCTTTTATCCGCTCTTGCGCCGTATATGCGTTCAAAATCCGGATGTGATGCAATGATGTTCACGCTCCAGCCGTCAAGCCGCGAAAAAATGCCGTGCATTTGACGATACAGCTCTTCCGCACTCTGTTTTTCAAGCAATCGCTCACCGTACGGCGGGTTGCAGACGATCACGCCGCCCGTACGCGTTTCACGGAGCTTTTGAACGGGTTCAACGCGCCAATCGAGCATGACCCCCGCCTTTTTTGCATGTTTTTTGCAGAGCTCAATCGAATGCGGGTCTATATCCCTTCCGGATATATCCACTGTGTCACGGCGAACACTGTCCCGCGCCTGCTCCCGCGCCGCGGCGAATGCGTTGTTCTGCAAAAAATGCCAGTCCTCCGCCGCAAACTCCCGATTAATTCCCGGCGCGATATTGTTTGCGATCATTGCGGCTTCAATCGGCATTGTGCCTGAACCGCACATCGGGTCTATGAGCGGACGGGTTTGCCTGTAACCCGAAAGCATCACTATTGCTGCACCGAGCGTTTCCGATATTGGTGCGGGCACATTGTATGTTCTGTATCCCCTTCGGGACAGTCCCGCGCCGCAGCAATCCAGAGCAACGGTGACTTCATCGCGCAGAATCCCGATTTCGATTATTATGCGTCTGCCGTTTTCCGGCAGAATTTTAAGTCCGTATTCACGCGAAAGCGAATCCACAATCGCTTTTTTCGCAATGCTTTGACAGTCGGAAACCGAAAAAAGTCTGCTTTTTGCAGATTTGCCGTTCACATGGATAAAACTTGTGCGCAGCAGGTAATCCTTCCAGCGAATGCGGCGCACTCCCTCGTACAGTTCATCAAAAGTTACGGCGCGGAACGAAGCAAGCTTCATCAGCACGCGTTCCGCAGTTCTGAGCCAAAGACAGGCACGCGCCATTGCAAAATGGTCTCCCGCAAAATCAACTCTTGCATCGCTGACGCGAAGCACCTCAATTCCAAGATCGCGCAATTCGCCCGCAACGACGGACTCAAGCCCGATTTTGCACGTTGCAAAATAAGTATCAGTCATACATATATCTCCGTTTATGTTGCTGCCGTAAACCGTCGGCGCACTGTCATTCCGCATCCGGTGCGCCGCCGTTGTTTTCGGACCCGCTTTCGGATTTGTTCACAGAATCATCTTTTGCTTCTTTATCAGACTTTCTTCCCGAATTTGTCCGTTTTTTTGAAGCGAGATCCGCCTTTTTTGAGCCGGCGTCGGCGGCTTTGCCGGAAGATAGCTTGGTTTTTCCGGCCTTTTTACGTTCTGTTGCTGCCTTTTCCTCTGCATGAAGCTTTTTGAATGTTTCTTCAAAGCTGTCTTCAAGTTTGCACATTTCTTCCGGCTCGAACATTCCGTATACGCATAGATCGCTTTGAAGCTTCTCCGCCGCATTTTCCAACCTGCGCAGAGTTATATCATAATCCTTTATAAGTTTTTTTGCATTAACTGCTCTTTTGCTGTTCATAAAGCGGCATGTATAATCAATCGCCGCTGCATACGCAGGAACCTGCGAATTGGATAATGCCAACCCCAAGTCATTGTACAGTTCCGCAGCCGCTTCAACAATATTTTCGGCTTCCTGCCTGATTTTTTTGCTGCAATTGCAGAGCTTTTGCTGCAAGAGTGCATTCAGCCGCCCGAACGGTGCCTGCAAATGCGGACAATCATCCTCTTTTTCTTCGTCATCCGTTTTGTCGGGTTGATTTTCGGTTGAGAACAGTTCACCCGTTAAGAGTTTTCCCTTATCAAAAATCGTGAACCTTGTCATATTCTCTTTATCGCGGAAAGTCATGATTGCAAACCTGCGAACGCTGTCGTCACAACTCGGATCCAAAAGAATCTTGTAAAGCTCATGCATCGCCGACCGACGGTCACGCTCGTACAAAAGCATCAACCCGCCGATACGGAAGGGCGGAGGAGTTTTTTCTGCACAATACCGTACGCACTCTTCAATCTCCTCTTGTGTAAGCTCCGGTTCGCTTTCGGTCAACATCCTGCCTGCATCTTCATTTCCGAGTTCGTTCGAAAGCACGGTCATGCAGCGGAACAGTTCGCCGCTCGGAACGTCATAGGGTATGCTGACGTTTCTCAGAATGCCGTCCTCCTGCGTTTTTATGCACAGTTTGCGATAATAAACAGCAACACTGTCACTCGGATCTATTCGAAGCTGTTTTTCAAAGAGAGTTCTGGCAAGAGCATAATCCCCGCTGAGGTAGGCTGACAGAGCATAGTTATGGATTACCAATTGATCGTACGGGTGCTCCGAATAGACCCTTTTAACGAGAGTCATCGCGGCGGAAGCATTTTGAATCTCCAGCATCACGGCGGATGCCCGCATCAGCTCTTCTTCATCCAACCCTTTCATTTTAAGGATGTTGTCTGCACACTCGGCTGCTTTGCGCGGCCTGTGAGCTCCGCTGTACAAAAGCGCAGCATAGCACCGAATCGTTAATCTCGATTTCCATTTTTCGGGAGCGGCCTCGTATTTTTTGATACCTTTTTTAAAATGCATCACAGCATAGCAGCTCAAAAGATACTTTTCGAACAGTTCATAGGAATCCGGGAATTTTTCAATTGCATCGCTGAGAAGTCCGTATGCCATATCGCCGTTCACGCAATCCTCCTCTGCTTCAATGCGTTTCAGTGTTTCTTCAAGCTCAACCTCACTGCTGTCGCGAACGGCAGGAACGGATTCCCTTGACTCGTTCAAAGCACAATTCGCCTCACATATATCAAGAGCCTCGTAAACAGCAATCAAGTCCTCATCAGTGTAGCTGTCCGGAACGTTTATCAGGAACTGCCTGTACGCTTTGCGCGCCGCAACATATTCACCGAGTCCAAGGTAGCTGTAGCCCGCAATCATGAAAGCATCCTGAACATATTCATGACCGGAATTCAGGACGCACGAGGAATAAGCAAGCGACTCGATGAACCTGTTCATCTCGTTGTATGTTCCCGCGATTGCAAGCATAACTTCCTCGTTTTCGGGTTCAATTGTTTCCGCACGCCGCATCAGCGAAAGAGCGCCGATATGATCGCCCGCATCGAGTTTGTCCGCCGCAAGCTTCATAACAAGCTCAACATTGCCGCTGATATCAATAACGTTGTCAGGTTTCTTTTTTGTGCTTCTCATGCTGCATATCCTCCACCCGGTTTTAAGCAGACGCCGAGTTGAAGCCGTTTCATTAAAGTCAAGCCGTTCGGCGAGTTTCCGATTTTTGTTGATTTCGGTTGTATTCCGTTTTTGAGATCACTCATTTCCGCAGTCGTTTATCGCTTCGGCAAGATCTGTGGAAATCTCATCCGAATCGTTTCCGCCCGCCTGTGCCTCTTCAAGCAGAGCGCGGAGTTCATCCTCGTTAAAAACGTATTTCGTTTGGCAGAAAGAACACACAAGCTCCGCTTTGCCGTCGTTTTCAATAATATCTTTCAGTTCGTTTTCGCCGAGCGACATAATGACGCGCTCAAGCCTTTCCCTGCTGCAATCGCAGCGGTATGCAGGGCAGAGAGTGTCGGTAATTTCAAACTCCATGCCTTCGAAAAGGGCGTTAAGCGCGCTTTCGAGGGTCTCTCCGTCATCCATATGCTGTGACAGCTTTGCAATTTTTCCCGTCAGCTGTTCAAGCCGAATAATATCGCTCTCCGGACAATCGGGCAGCGGTGCAATAATCAGCCCGGCAGCGGAGCGCACGGTCCCCTGCTGCGGCTCAACCCTTACGCCGAGATAAACCAGCGACGGCTGCTGTTCGCTTGTGTAAAAATAGTTTGCGAAATCATCTGCAATTTCGCCGTCAATAAGCTCGCACCTGCCGACATACGGCTCCCGCAGCGACAAATCGCGAATAACGCGCAGCTCACCGCTGCCGCCGACAGCACCCGAAACATCCAGCTTTCCGAACTCGTTAAGCGGCAGTTCAACCTCCGGATTGGTGATGCACCCCTTAACGATTCCGCCCATATGCCCGACAACCGTTATGTTGCCCGCAGGCCCTCCGCCCGCAATTGTCGCCGTTATGCTGTCCGTTTCGCTTTTCAGCTGTGCACTCATCATGGAAACGGCGAGCAGCATTCTTCCGAGAGCGGCGGTGCAAACACGGCTTGTGCCGTGAATTTCTCTTGCGGTTTCAACTATTTCGCGTCCCGAAACGGCGATCACGTTCACTGTGCGGTTAAAAAGCAGACCGCGAATGACATTGTCGCGTTCAGCGCATGTGTTTTCGATGCAGTCGGAGGAAGCATCGCTTTCGGTCATCTTATTTTCAATTTCGTTATTCATAATGTTTTCCTTTCGCTAAAGGTCATTTGAGCAGGCTGTAAAGGTTATTTGCCGACTCTGCCGGGCTTTCTTGCCGTGAATTGCAGCCGTTCGCTTTCATCACGCGGCGGTTCCGTTGTGAATGCCGAAAAAACCCCGATGTTTTCAAAGCCGATATTTTTAAGCCACGAAACAAGCTCCCTTTCGGAATGAGCACGTTGAATATGCTTTTCGGAAAATCGGGAATAAAGCGGTTCGCCGTGCGCGTCGTTTGCCGACTTCACAAAAAACTCCAGCTCCATTTCCACAAGCTTGCTCTCCGCATCATAGCAGTTTTGCCAGAAGTATGCAACGTCCGTTCTGCTGTCGCAATAGCCGTTTTGCCCGAGAATGTGCTGCAATTTATATCTTGACGAAACATCAAACAGCAAAATGCCGCCCGGCCTGAGCCCGTTGAATGCCGTCAGAAGGAATTTTTCAACATCCTCGCGGCTTGTAAGGTAATTCACGCAGTCACATGCCGCAATGATGCAGTCAACGGGACGATGCAATTCAATGCGGCGCATATCCATGCATATAAATTTTGTTTTTTGCCCGCACCGGCGGGATTTTTCAGCGGCAACTTCGAGCATGTCCCTTGAAATATCCGAACCGGTGACATCGTACCCGGCTTTGTTGAGCCGAAGAGTCAATGCGCCTGTTCCGCAGCCGCACTCAAAAATTCTCGCTCCTTTCGGAAAGTCGGTCGGCAGCAGCGATATTATATAATTCGCCCATGCATCATAATCCGTATTGTCCATGAAAATGTCATAGACCTCCGCAAATTTTGCATTATATTGTTCCATTGCCGACACCTCCCGAATTAATCAGCGAACACAAAATAATTATAAACCAATATAGCGGATTTTGCAACATCGCGAAACTGTGGAATGCACCGTTTATCGGTTAAAAGCTGTTTGCCGCAAGACATGTTCCTGCAAAAGGCAAGTATTCGACAGTTCTGAGAAAGCGACAGAAAAAGCTGATTTCCGCAGGGATAAACCGCAGTCCTCCTTGAGTCCGTTTCGGAATCAAAATTGCAGAATTCGCAGATACTATCATGCAGCAGGCGGCGGAACAGCCGCCGAACCGCTCAAACGCGGTAAAAAACAAGGTACAGAAATACCGCATGATGCAGGAGGAATCCGAAATGACAGAAACAAACACTTCAGGAATAATCACTGCTGCGGCAGACATTATTGCGGGGGCATTCAACGCACTTCCGAAGCGGGTCTGTAATCAGCACAAATTTTCCGACTATGCCGACTATCTGCATGAAAACCTGCCTGCACAAGCGGAGTTGGACTTGCAGCGTGAAAAACCGCTGAACCCTGCACCGCTCGTTTCCGTTGCAATTGCCTGTTCGGGAGCAAGCCGTGCGGCCGTTCGCTCAACGCTCGAAGCGCTCGGCAAACAAACCTATGCAAATTTTGAAGTTTGCGTGGTTTCGGAGCTTGCGCAGGCAGGGCTTACGGATTATGAAGGCATTCCGAAATTCAGGCTTGTGCTTTTTAACGGCACAGCGCACGAACAGCTGAAAGCCGCCGAGAAGATGCTTAACGGTGCATACTTTTTGCAGCTGCTGCCCGGAGATTTGCCCGCACCGGACGCGCTTCACATGCTTGTTCTGCAAACTCATGCAAATCCCGAAGCGGAGGTTGTTTTTGCCGATGAGGACTCCGTGATTGACGGCATTCGGCAAAACCCGATTTTTAAGCCCGACTACGGGCGCGACACATTGCGCTCCTTCAACAGCATCGGGCGGCCAATGCTTGTTTCCAAACGTGTACATGCGGCTGTCGGCGGGTTTCGCGGCAGCACACCGGCCGAGCTTTGGGCATACTGCATTGACTGTGCTTCGGCTGCCAAGCAGGTCATTCACATTGCAAGAATCGGGCTGACCGTTATCCGCGACTGCGACGGCAGCGAAATTCCCTGCACCGATATACTGAAGCGTGAATTCAATTCCCTTTATCCCGGCGACGGTTCGGGAAAGAAAAACCGCACAAACGGATACTGCTTTGAGGGCAGCGTTTTGGGTACACTTCGTATGCGTTACCCGAGAAAACGCGAACCCTCCGTCGGCATTGTTATCGCAGGTGCGGACGGAGTTGAAAACCTTCAGCGATGCATTGACTCGGCGGAGATGCAGGCAACGGTTGATTGCAGACGAATTATCATTGCAGATGACGGCAGCGGGGACGAGCGAATGCGCCGCTATCTTCAGGCACTCAAAAAGAACAGGGCGGCAGAGATCGTTCACGTCAATTCGGAACAGCCGCTGCCCGAAACGCTGAATGCATGTGCATGCAAAGCCGCCGCGGATTTACTGCTGTTTTTAAACGGAAATATCGAAATTCTCTCCCCTGCATTCCTTCGCGAATTCACCGAACTTGCGCTTCGGCACGGCGCAGGTGCGGTTGGCGGAAAAATCGTGAACGAAAGCGGAAACATCCTTTCCGCCGGCACCGTTATCGGCCTTAACGGTTGGGCGCAAAGCCCTTATTACGGCGAAAAGGATGATTTTGAAGACTTTTTAAAATGCAGTTTTCTGCACGTTCAGCGCAATGTAACCGCCGTCAGCGGCGCATTTATGGCAGTCAGCGGCGAAAACTTTTTCAGTTTCGGCATGTTTGACGAAACGCTGCCCGGAGTGGGATGGGACACGGAGTTCTGTGTTCGGCTCATGCGAAAAGGTCTTGCAAACTGCTTCACTCCGTTTGCAAAGGCGCGGTTATCGGGCAGACTTCCGAATGATTATGCCAATGCAGGCAAAGCCAATCTTTTGCGCTGTTATGACGTATATCGCGAAACACTGCTTTGCGGCGACAGGTATTTCAATCCAAACTTTGATTATGCAAACCCCGTTCCGACTCTCGCCGCGGTTCCGTACCCGCCGATAAAGCTGAATCCGCTTTATTCCGGCTGAGCTTCACCCGCAATCGACCGAAAACGCATCAGTTTTCGCCGTCATCCGCATTTATCAAAGCTTCCGCAAGGGTTTTATATTCCCCGGTGGGATCGGTTTCGGGAAGGGTTTCAACCTTTTTGAGGGTTCTGCAAATTTGCCTTGTGCGAACACCCACAAGCGTTTCAAGGTCATTATGCGCCTTTTCAAGCGATTTCTGCGTTGCTCTGAGCACATCGTCAAACTTTCCGAACTCTCTTTTTATCTGAGAGAGCAAATCCCAAACCTCGCTGCTGCGTTTTTGTATTGCAAGTGTTCGGAACCCCATTTGCAGGCTGTTAAGCAGTGCCGCCATGGTTGAAGGACCGGAAAGGTTAACGCGGAAACGCATTTGCAGCTCTTCGATAAGCCCGAGCCGCACCGCTTCGGCATAAAGTCCCTCCGTGGGCAGGAACATGATCGCAAAATCCGTTGTGCGCGGGGGATTTATGTATTTTTCCTTTATATCCTTCGCGCATTTCAGAAGAACTTCACGCAGGTTTTTCTGCGCAGCGGCAACATCCTCGCCGGAATCATACGCATCGCAGAGTTTAGAATAAATATCCGCAGGGAATTTGCTGTCAACGGGAAGGTAAACCGCTTCTCCGCCGTCATTCGGAAGTTTTATTGCAAATTCAACGCGCTCATTATTCTGTTTTCCTGCATCAAAATTACATTCGTACTGTTCCGGCGCAAGAACTTCGCCGAGAATTGCGCCGAGCTGAATTTCGCCGAGCGTGCCGCGTGTTTTGACATTTGAAAGAACCTTTTTAAGATCACCCACTCCGCTTGCAAGCGTCTGCATTTCTCCGAGCCCCTGATAGACCTGTTTAAGACGTTCATCAACAAGCTTGAAGTTTTCGGAGATTTGCTTTGTGAGCGTCTCCTGCAATTTTTCGTCAACAACACCGCGAATTGCATCAAGCTGCTTTTCGTTGCGTTCCGTCATGAGCTTCACGCTCGCATCCATTGCCGCCAGTTTTTCCGTGCAGACCGTTTCAAAATGCTTATTGCGCGTTTCCGCCTGCTCCGCCTGTGTTTTCAGCAGAGTATTCTGAGCAGCAAGTCTGTCCGAAATCTGTTTTTCGAAGGAATCCTGCCCTGCGGCAAGCCTGTCGGAAAGCGTCCTCTGTTCGGAAGAGAGCCTTTCGGAAAGCGCGTTTTGTTCGGTATTCAGTTTTTCCGAAAACGCTTTCTGTTCTGCGGAGATTCTTTCTGCCGCCGCTGTCTGTGCCTCCGTAAGGCGGGAAGCGGTTTCGCGCATCGAAGAAGCAATGCTTTCATTTAAAGCATTTTTAAATCGTTCATAATCATTCTTTGTTTGTTCGTTGTATCGATAAAGTGCGTCCGAAAGCTCCTTCAGCCTGTCCTGAAGTCTGCGTTCAAGCTCCGCCGATGCATTGCCGACGGAGGAGTTCATTGCGGCACCGACCGTATTTTCCAATTTGCGCTCAAGCTCTGCGCGTTCGCGTTTTTTTGCATTCAGCTGCCCAAATAAAACAACAGCCGAAACTATTCCCGCCAACAGGCTGAAAACCGTAATGATGAGCAGGGTAATGAATTGAGTGTTCGGCATACCTTATTCTCCTTTGTTTTCTATCTGTTTTGAATTGTTGTCCGCCGCACGGTTCGGTTCACCGATGCCGTTTATCGGCAAATTATAAAACCCGCAGCTCAACAGGCAACCCGTTCTGAGCCGCCCGCCGGCGCGGGTCATATAAACAGTCACTTGTTTAAGCTGAAGCGGTGCAGTTGAATGAATCGACCGCTCAGCCTTGGTTTTTAATCAGCCTTATCAGTCTTCATCGTCCTCCTGTGCGCGTCTGCGCGGTGCTTTTTTTGCGTTTCCGCCGTTCTTGCGCTTGTAAATTTCAACAGCGGCAAGGGCAATGATCGCGATAAGCGCAACTGCCGCAATAATGATAAGAATACTGTACCATACTTTCAGCGCACTTCCCGTTTTTGTGAGCATTCCGTCCAGCTTGCTGCCGATATTCGGATCGTCAACGACCGTGACTCCGCCCGTTGCCGGCGGTTCATTCGGAACGGTGCCTTCGGCATCGATATATTTTGCGGTCAGATGCGCCTCAAACATGTGCGTGTTGCCCGAAGCATCAAGAGCCGTCAGGAAGAACACAAGATCTCTTTCTCCGCCGACGTTAAGATCGATATTGAATGACTGTGCGCCGGAGTTGGGTTCAAGAACGGCAATCTTGTGGATTTCATAATCCAGTTCTTTTTCGGTCAGGACAACATCGGTGTAGGGAGTGCTTCCCGTGTTTGTGACGGTGAAAGTCAGCCCAATGATATTCTCTCGATTGAGTTGAGTGCGAACTTCCGCGCGGAACTCAAGGCCGAGAGTTGTCGGATCGATGTAAGGGCGAACAGTGTAGCTTTTTGTGTTGTCCTTAAACACAATGCCGGACGAATAAACGCCGGTGATGTTGAACACAACATAGCGAACGGCTTCGGGGTTTCTGACGAAATATTTAATGGTTTTCGACTCACCGATTGCAAGGCTGAAACCGCTTTGAACAACGGTTCCGAGATCGTCCGTAACGGTGAGCGAATTCAGGCTCTGGTTGCCGTTGTTGGTCAGATACAGTGTAAATTCAACGCCGTCCGGTGTGGGGGTCCCTATTTCGACCGTTTTAGTGAGCTGCGCATTTATAAGGCCGATGGTAAGCCCCGAAAGCGTTACCGACAGGGCATTTGTTGACCCCTCGGGAACAAACGATACAGTCGGTTTGCTCGTTACGGTTGATGTGCGCATTGTGTATTCATAAGTGAATACGCGGCTCTCTCCCGGGGCAAGGCTGAATGCGGGAAGCATTGCCTGTGTACCGGCAACATTCTTATCAACAAGGATAATGCTGTTGAGCTTTTTAGCGCCCGTGTTTATCATTGTATATGTCAATTTGACAATATCGCCCGCCGAAGCAATCGATTTGTCAACGCTGCGCGAAAGCTTAAGATAAGCCGTATCCGCACGGGAAATGACAAGAGTCAACTCACGCGAACCTGCGGTTTGGGTTGCCGTATCGAACCATGCAATTGTAAAGCGCAGTGTTTCGCCGATTTGTTCCTGGGCAACGTTCATCGTGCCGGTAAATGTGCGCGATTCCCCCGCGGGAACATCGGAAGTGTTGAAAGAAACGCCGTATGTGTTGATTATTGAAACATTTGTGTACACACCGCCGCCGGGCTGAGTTGACGGCTCGGGTTCGGATGTCGGTTCGGGTGCCGGAGTGGATTCCGACGGTTCCTTTATCAGGGAACCTGTTGCGGTATCATCCAGCCCCTGTCCCGCAGCACCGCCCGGGTTGCGAAGCGTGATGCTTACGGTGACCTGTCCGGGACCGGACAAAAATGCGGGGTTTGCCGAAATGCTTGCCGCGTCCGTTCCGTTTTTTGCGGGCAGAACGGTGATTTCGGCGGAATTGCCATGAACAGTCTGCGCATTTGCGGCGAACCCCGTTGAAACGGGAAGAACAGCCGCAAAAGCGATCAGTGCAGCGAACAAAGCGGTAAATATTGAAAATTTCCTTCGAGTCAATGCTTTCTCCTTATCCCGAACAATGCAGCAGGCACTGTCGGCTCATGCGCTGCGGACACAGAATGCTCCTGCTTACGCATGTACATAAAATATCAATCGTATTATACAGCATTCACCTCGATTTGGGCAAGAGTTTTTATTAAAATTATATTCAGCTTGTTTTTGCTGTCTGTTTTTATCGGCTCCGCGATTCGGGCACGAGAAACCGTGATTTTGGCACCGAATGTGTCCCTTCGGCGGAAAAATGTGATTTATTCCCGCACTCATTGGCAAACGGGGCTGAATGCTGTATAATAGACAGCGGAATGGATACTCTCGGCGCACCGCTTGCCGGCGGCAGAATTAATGTGCAGTTTTCGGCAGTTCTTAAGCGTCAGCAGCAAAGCCTCGATTTTCGCTGCTTCCGATATCGATTGATTTTCGGGAATGCTCTGAATAATCGTTAATCAAAAATCAGGGGGTTCCGTTTTTCCAAAACTCAGAACGGAGGAATCACACACTATGACCGCAACAAACAACGACCGCCGCAAGCCCGGCTGCTCAGCCGCGGCAGGATCGGGATGCGGAAGCATTTTCGCCGGCTTTTCCAAAAAAACTTCGACATTCATGCGTGTTGTCTGCTTTATTGCAGCAGCAGCTTTTCTGTTCTGCTTCAGCGGATGCAAGAACAATAATAACGACAAAAACGGTGTTCCGAACGACAAGACCGCTGCAGTCGCATCCATCGGGGACGAAACCGTGAGCTACGCCCTCTATACGGCTGCCTTCGACTCATATCTTTCATACATGGAGCAAATGGGCTATGATCCCGTCAGCAACGAGGAGGATCTGCAAAAATTCCGCGATTGGGTGCTTGAATATCTTGTTAAGGATATGGTGGTTCTGTACCGGGCAAAGGAGGAGGGATTTAAACTTTCCGATGAACAGATCGCGGAATCCGATGCACAGGCGGAAACCGAACTTAAAGAGATATATGACGAGTATATGAAAACTGCCGAAGAATCCAATGCCAAAGACGATTCAAAGACTGTTCAGCAGTATTTCGATGCCGCCATTGCGGAGCTTTCCGAATATTACACCGGCAAAACCATGACCTATGATGAATACTGCGAGGAATATAAACTCGAACTGCGCAACACGGCGCTTATCGAAGCATACAAGGACTATGTTTGCAAAGATTTTTCCGTGACGGATGCAGACATTGCCGATTGGTACGAAAAGCAGCTGAAATCGGACAAGGAGCTTTATGCAGCCCAGCCCGAGCAGTATAAAGATAACGAAGAGTATTTTGAAAAATACTGCGGCATTTACGATGACGCCGCGCCCGCGCTTTTTGTTCCGGAGGGATACTCCCGAATCATGGATATTGTTGTTATTCCCGAAGGCGAACTCGGCGATGACTACAAAAAAAAGAACGAACAGCTTGATTCGCTGCGTGAAGAATGCACATCCCTGCTTTTTACGGATGCCTTAAACGGTGACGGCGCAAATTCCGAGCGAATTGCGCAGCTGATTTCAGATTACAAAACGCTTCAGGCTGAATGCGATGAAATGTACAATAAATTCATTGAGCCTTATCGCGCAAAAATCGACAAGGCCTTTGCCGAGCTTGAAAACGGAGCGGACTTTGCTCAGGTCATGCTCAAGTATACAGAGAACGAATACGTTGCAGGCAGCGACAGTTACGGGGGCTGCGAAACCTTCCGCACAAAGGGGCAGTTGATTTCAACAAAACACAGCTCCTCAAAGGGTGACTGGAGTTCAACCGTCAAGGAGCTTTATTCGCTGCTTAAGCCCGGTGAATACTCGGATGTGTTCACCGACACGGACGGCAGCCTGCATATCATTTACCGCGGCGCGGACGAAACGCCCGGCGAAGTTAAGCTTGCGGATGTGATTGACAAAGTAACGGCGATCGTCAAAGCGACAAGCGATACCGAAGCATGGGACGAGCTGCTTGATACATGGATGGATGACACCGATATTGTGTATGACAAAGACCTTATCGCATCCGTCGGAAAAGACTATGTTAAAGAATAATCATTAAAGAGGAGCACCTGATGAGACTTGATAAATACCTTAAGGTTTCGCGAATTATCAAACGCAGGACCGTTGCAAACGAAGCCTGTTCCATGGGACGGGTAACGGTGAATGACAAAGTTGCAAAGCCCGCAGCCGATGTTAACCCGGGGGACATAATCAGCGTTCGCATGGGCGCAAAGCGGCTGACGGCCGAGGTGCTTGCCGTACGCGAAACCGTTCGCAAAGAGGAAGCGGACAGCATGTACAGAATCATTGAAGACAGTTTGAATACCGATGCAGATTGACACCGCAGCCGGAAGAGGCCCGAAACAGCATGGATAAAACTACAGTATCCGCAATTCTGCTTGCGGCCGGTTCATCATCGCGAATGGGCGAAAACAAAATGCTGATGCGTTTTTGCGGCAAAACACCCGTCGAGCTTTGTGTTGAAGCTTTTTGCGGAATTGCCGATGAAGCCGTTATTGCCGTTTCGCCCGACACGGAGGAAATTGCACTTACAGCGGCAAATTCCGCTCCCTACCCCGTGAAAATCGTTCGCGGCGGAAGTACGCGGCAGGAGTCAGTATTCAATGCCGTCCGCGCAGCATCGGGTGCGATTGCCGCCGTTCACGACTGTGCCCGCTGCCTTGTTGACAGAGAAACCATTAAAGCCAGCCTGCGTGCCGCAGAGCAATACGGCTGCGGCATTGCTTCCGTGCCCGTTGCGGACACCGTTCGTTTCGGCGATACCGGAGAAACGCTTGACAGAAGCAGGCTTCTTGCGGCACAAACTCCGCAAAGCTTCCGCAGAGATATTCTTTTGAATGCATACAGCAAGGCCGTCGGCAGCTTCACGGATGATGCCGACCTTTGCCGCTCAACGGGAGTACAGCTGCATTTTTCTCCGGGCAGCAAACAGAATCTGAAGCTCACAACGCGGGACGATATTCCGTATTTTGAGTTTTTGCTTTCAAAACGCAGTGAGCGGAATCTCCCCTCGGGCAATGTGTCCGCAATTTCCTCTGCGGAGCCGCGCTCGGGAAACAGCCCGGCTTTGTCAGCAACGGAGGTAAGTAATATGTTCAGAATCGGCATCGGCGAAGACACCCACCGCCTTGCAGCCGGGCGAAAGCTCATCCTCGGCGGCGTTGAAATTCCGTTTGAACTCGGACTGCTTGGGCATTCCGATGCGGACGCACTTGCTCATGCCGTGATTGATGCCCTCCTCGGCGCATGCGCACTCGGCGACATCGGGCAGCATTTTCCCGACAGTGATGAAGCATTTCGCGGCATATCGAGCCTTTTGCTTGCAAAAGAGGCCGCTGCACGCATTCGCGCAGCCGGATTTGAAATTGTGAATATCGATTCCGTGATAACGGCTCAAAAACCGAAGCTTGCGCCCTTCCGCGAAGCAATGCGTGCAAACCTTGCAGAGGCTCTCGGCGTTCCGCCGGAAAATATCGGCGTCAAGTTTACAACGCCCGAAGGAACCGGTCCGGAGGGTAATCTTGAATGCATCACCGTTCGTGCTGTTGCAGCGGTGCGGAAAGTGCGGATACAGTGCCGATACGGATGCAAACCGACTCAAGCTTACAACATGCAAAATGACTTTTGATTTTTCAAAAAAACTTTTCGTTTCAACCATTGCGGAGGACTGCGCTGCTGCTGCGCGGGAACACTCGCTGGGACTTGAAATTGCAGAATTCTGCTATGCGCCGAACATGGATACGGACAGTGCGGCGCATTTTCGCCGCGTTTCGCAGCTTACTGCCGAATCGGGCTGCGGTCTGCGGCTGCTGCTTCACGCCCCGTTTGCGGAGCTTTCTCCGTGTGCAATAGATCCGCTTGTTCGCGACGTTGTTCGGCGGCGATTTGACCAAGCACTGTTTGCGGCGGATGTTATCGGAGCAAAACGAATTGTTTTTCACTCGGGATTCATACCTTTTGTTTATTATAAAGAGTATTTCATTGATGAATCCGTTAAGTTTTGGCGTGTTTTTCTGAAAAACGCACCGAACGATATGAGTTTTTTGCTTGAAAACGTTATGGAACCCGAACCGGAAATCACAGCGGCGGTTGCCGAGGGAGTTAACGATTCGCGCTTTGGTCTTTGCCTTGATATCGGGCATGCAAACAGCCGCGTTTCCGAAATCCCGCTGACGCATTGGATCGACCGATTCGCACCGAAGCTTATGCATGTTCACCTGCACAACAATTTCGGCGGGGACGATCTTCACAATCCTCTCGGCAGCGGAAATATTCCGATGCGGGAAACGATTGAATATATCATCCGAAAATCTCCGGATGCAACCTTTACGATTGAAAACATGACTGCCGCGCCGTCCGTTGTTTGGCTGGTTGAAAACGGCTTTTTGAGTGAATAATTCATGATATGCAAAATATATACAGTGGATTGAACTTATGAACGAAACCGAACTGAAAGCATTGCTTTCCCGCATTCGCCCCGCCGACTCGGCCGCAAAAGCTGCCGCAAAGGAAAGGCAGAGCAAGCTTGCAAAGCCTCCGGGAAGCCTCGGAGCACTTGAGGAAATCTCCGTCCGACTTGCGGGAATTACAGGGCGCGTGTGCAATCGCATAGAAAAAACACGCATAGTTGTGTTCGCAGCCGATAACGGAATAGTTGCCGAGGGTGTTGCTTCAACTCCGCAGAGCGTGACGCTTGCGCAGGCAATAAATATGACTCGCGGCAAAACCGGCATGTCCGCAATTGCGCGGGACTTCGGCATTGATGTTGAAGTTATCGATGTCGGCATAAATTCCGACAGTGTTCCCGAAACCATTCTTGACCGCAAACTGGGGTTTGGCACCGCAAACTTTTCAAAGCAGCCCGCAATGACGCGCAGTCAGGCTGTCGACGCCCTTGCGATCGGAATCGAGGCAGCCGAGCGTGCGCACAACTCGGGCGCGGATGCACTCGGCATAGGCGAAATGGGTATCGGCAACACAACAACATCCGCCGCTGTGCTTGCCTGCCTGCTGAATCTCCCTGTTGAAAGCGTCACCGGGCGCGGGAGCGGGCTTACGGACGAGGGATTTGCACTGAAAAAACGTGTTATTTCAGATGCGCTCGCGCTGCACAAACCCAACGGAGCGGATGTTTTGGACGTGCTGTCAAAGGTTGGCGGATTTGATATCGCCGCAATGGCAGGCGCATTCATCGGCTGTGCGCTGTTCGGCCTTCCCGCCGTTGCGGACGGACTGATTTCCGTTACTGCTGCACTTGCGGCAGTTCGGCTCTGCAAAACGGTGCGCGACTTTGTTTTTCTTTCCCATGCTTCATATGAAATCGGCTATCGTGCCGCGGCGGCGGAACTTGGCATGGAACCATGGCTTAATCTCAACATGCGGCTCGGCGAAGGCAGCGGCTGCCCTGTTGCGTTTCAGGTCATGCGCGCCGCCTGTGCGGCAATGAACGATATGGCGACCTTTGAGGAAGCCAGCATCAACGATAACTACCTTGAAAACATTCGAAACGAATCGGCGTTCTGCGTTAAGACCGTTTGAAAACTCGGGAGCGAAAATGAAAATACTCATAGTCGGCGGAAGCAAAAGCGGAAAAAGCATGGCGGCTCAGCGCATTGCAAGGATGCTTGCGGCGCGCGGCTCCTGCCCTGCGTACTATTGGGCAACGATGGAACCTTCCGATTCGGAAGACGAAAAGCGCATTGCGCGACACCTTGAAGCGCGAGCCGGTTGGGGCTTTGAAACCATCGAATGCGGCCGAAATACCTCCGCTTTTTCCGCATCGGTTCGCGGAGGCTGCGTACTTTTTGACAGTGTGACGGCTCTGCTTGCAAACGAAATGTTCCCCCCGCCTGCACAAAATGCCGATTTTTCCGTTGATTTTGCAGCCGGGGAACGTGTTGCGGCCGAACTGTCGGAAATTGCAAACGCAGCAATGCATTTTATATGTGTATGCGATGATATTTTTCGTGACGGAATGCAATATGACGCTGTTACCGAAAGCTACCGCCGAGCATTGGCTTTTGTTTGCAGACAGCTTGCTTCCGAATTCGATATTGTGGTTGAAGCATCGTCGGGAATCACGCGAACTATAAAGGGAAATGCGTTGTTTCTTCGAGATGTTCCGACGTTCTGAACGCGCATACGGTGACTGTTTGTTTCTTTTTATTTTATTGTTATGAAGTTGTTTATTTACGGTTTTTTTATGGCATGGGGCATGTTTCTTGCAATTCCCTGTCCCTTCAGGCGCTGGGATGAAGCTGCACGCGGCAGAATGCTCGGCTTTTTGCCGCTCATCGGGCTTATTGTCGGCGCAATTTGGGCTGCGGCCGCTCGCCTTTGCACGGCTCTCAATTTACCCTCTGCCGTTCGCGCATTGATTCTTTGCGCTTTGCCGTGGCTTGTGACCGGCTTTCTGCATCTTGACGGGTTCATGGACGTTTGTGATGCTGTGCTTTCGCGGCGCGATCTTGAAACCCGACAGCGCATACTGAAGGATTCCCACTGCGGCTCGTTCGCCGTCATATGCATGATTCTGCTCGCCGCCGCGCAATGGAGTCTTTTTTTCTCATTCGAATCTTTCGATTTCAAAGCATTGTTGACGCTTGCGGTTCTGCCCGCCTGCACACGCGCCTGTTCCGGGATTGCGGTTCAAACGCTGAAACCGATGCAAACGAGCCAGTACAGCGGAGCTGTTCGGAGCGCGGCCTCCGTCGTTTCGCTCTTTGTTCAGCTCGCACTCTTTCTTGTACTTTCCCCGCTGCTCTGCGGCAAAGTCGGTTTTGCGCCGATTGCGGCTGTTGCGGTATATTGGATTTGCATTCTGCGCGAAAAAAAGCAGCTCGGCGGCATGAACGGAGATATTTCAGGCTTTTCGCTTACAGTTGCGGAGCTTGCGGGCATTGCGACACTGCTTCTGTTTGGCCGCATGTGAACGGATTAAAGCAATTGAATCGATAAAAACAACTGAAACAGGTATTTATATGAACTCAAACGAAACATACGAAATTGATAAGTGCGGCGGGCTGACGCTGATTATCGGAGGCGCATATCAGGGCAAGCTGACCTATGCCGTGCAGCGGCTTGGGTTCAATGCCGCCGCTGTCCTCGACCTTGCCGCCGCACAGTGCCCCGAAGCAAATGTTTTCGATTCCGTTATCGGCGGGAACAGCAGTGTTTACATTCATTTTGAGGCATTGACTCAAAAAATTGCCGCCGAATATGCCGACCTTGACGCGGCAGTCAAACGGCTTGACGATGATTTTCTTGCACCGCTGTTCACATTGTCCGAAAAAAAACGGACTGCACTCATTGCGCGCGAAATCGGCTGCGGCGTTGTTCCTCTCTCCGAGAAGGATCGCCTTTGGCGCGAGCTGCACGGCGCCGCCCTTGCAAAGGCTGCGGCAAAAGCAGACAGTGTTATTCGGGTCTTTTGCGGACTGCCCGAAAGGCTGAAATAATAAAAGGAGTTTTTAATAATGAAACTGACTCTGATAAGGCACGGCATGACCCGCGGCAACATGCTGCATGTTTATTACGGCAGTACCGATTTGCCCATTCTTCCCGAGAGTTACACAGAACTTGAAGCACGTGCAAAAACGGGCTTTTATCCGACCGCCGAACGTTATTACACCAGCGGAATGCTGCGCGCCGAGCAGAGTTTTCGCGCTATCTACGGGGACACTCCGCACAGCGTGCTTTACGGAATGCGGGAAGCGGATTTCGGAGATTTTGAAATGCGGAATTATGCCGAACTGAAGGATGATCCTGCATATATCGAATGGATTTCAGGAAACAATGAGGATAACATCTGTCCAAACGGCGAAAGCGGTGCGCAGGTCACGGCGCGCGCACTTGAGGCACTGAAACCTGTCATTTCCGAAGGGGTTGATGCAGTCGTTGTTGCCCACGGCGGCGTTATCGGCGGCGTGCTTGCGCATTTTTTTCCGAATCCGAACGGCAGATTCGCCTTCACGCCGGCACCCGGTGACGGTTATACCGTTGAATTTTGCGGTGAAAAGCCTGTTGCCGTTTACAAGCTTTCGGAACGGCAGTCACGCACATAAAAGTCACGAATGTGAAGCAAAAAGCGCAAAAAAACCGATGCGGAATCCGCATTCCGCACCAGTCCGAGCCGCAGCAATTCAATAGTTCAATTTGATTATGCTGTTTTTGATACCGTATCTAAAAGAAAAAAATCGCACCCGTTCTTCAGCAGCGAACTGCACACGGCAAAGGAATGGATGCTCCTGCCAGGCGTCCCCGCGGCACATCGTCTTATCCGCTTAATGCTGCTTCCGTCAAGACCTGACATGGTTCACGGCAGAAAATTGCACGGGACCCGGCCGTCAACACACCCACTTTTGCCGTGCGGCAAAACCTCGAACGGGATGCGACTTTTTAATTATACAACATTCCCGTTGGCTTTGCAAGGGGAAAACGAAAGATTTTTTCATTTTTCGAATTATACAAAAAAACAGTTGCAAACCGTCCGGAAAAATGATATGATTTTAATATGTGCGTTATTTTTTTGTGAACAAATGTATTGCGAATACCGAATGCGCGCCGTATTTTCAGTGCAGCACGCAAGGCCGATTTCGCGTTGAGTTCAAATTGTATTTGCGAAAAACAGAATTTAAATCCTTTTCCGCAAAGAGCGATTCGTTCAGTGCGTTTTCGGGTTTGTTTATTAAACAGTTTGTGAATCGGTGTTTGTATGCAGCACGGAGGAACCGATGTATCTTATTGCGAACGGCAGCCTTATCACGAGGGTTCCCGGGGATGAATTTTTCATGAAGGACGGCGGCGTTGTCGTCGTTGGGAGCCGCATTGCCGAAGTCGGCACAACGGCCGAGCTTGTGTCAAAATATCCGCGTGCGGAGTTTATCGATGCATGCGGCGGCATAATAATGCCCGGTTTTATTGATGCACACACGCGTTTTTATTCGTCTCTGACCTGCGGATTTGATCTTCCCGTCAGCGAACGGGCGGAATACTATGAATTTTTGCATAACGGCCGCTGGTCCATCGACAGGCATCTCACGCTTGACCTTGTCAAAATGTCCGCATATGCTTCAATTGCCGAACGAATTAAAAACGGAGTTACGACCGTTTTCGACAGTCATGCAAGCTATTTTGAACCGACAGGGAGCCTTGGTTCGATTGCTTCCGCCGTTCGCGACTGCGGCATACGTGCCTGCCTTTGCTATGAAACAAGCGACCGCGACGGGAACGAAAAAAGCGAACTTGCAATTTCGGAAAACCTGAATTTTTATGACAGCATTTCCGCAATGAATATTCCGACAATACGCGCAATGTTCGGGCTGCATTCATCCTTTACGCTGTCGGATGCAACGCTTCGCAAATGCGTTGTACGCAACAAGGGACGCACGGGTTTTCACATCAGTGTTTCCGAAAGCCCGGATGATCTTTATGATTCCACGCAGAAATACGGCTGCCGCCCTGTTCAGCGATTGCAGAACGCCGGTGTGCTCACACCCGATTCGCTGCTTGCACACTGCACATATGTGGATGATGTCGGGCTTGATATTATCCGCCGAAGCGGAAGCAGCATTGTAAACTGTCCCGAATCGGATCTTTTTAACAGCACGGGATGCTGCCCCGTGTTCAAAATACTTGAAAAGGGCATTACTCTCGGCATCGGTTCCGACTCCTATGCAGCCGATATGCTTGAAGTTGCAAAAATGTCGCTGAGTGAACTGAGACACACCGCAGGCCTGCCGAACGCCGGGTTTCCGGAAGTTGCACGCATTCTTTTTGACGGGAACGCCAAGATTGCATCCCGCACGTTCGGAATCCCGATCGGAAGGATTCAAAAAGGTGCGGCTGCGGATATAATCATTATGGATTATATCCCGTACACGCCGCTGAGTGCCGTGAATACGGACAGGCATATTATCTTCGGCATGAGCGGGCATGAGTGCGTTATGACAATGGCTGCCGGAAGAGTCCTTATGCGAAACCGCAGGCTTACTTTCGCCCGTGAAGACATTCTGAGCCGCAAAACAACAGCCGCCGCAGAGGATCTTTGGCAGTCGGTGAACCGGGATGCGCAAAACAGACTGCTTCATGATGAGTAAACTCTTTTAATTTTTTTGATTCGGATTTCAAAAAAGGACTGCTGCAAACCTGACCTGATTTTGCAGCAGTTCTTTAAATATTTAAGTGTTTATTTCTAATTACGGTTGTTCGTCTTTCAGTTCGGGTTCGAGCTTTCGGCATCGCCTGCCGGTGCTTTTGCGCGTTTATCGGCGCGTCGGTCATAGTACCTTGGTTTTTTCTTGAATTTTGCAGGTTTCTGCTGCTTTTTAAATCCGCCGCCGGGTCTGTCGGGTCTGTCCCCTTTTTCAACTCCGTCGAACTCGTCCTCGTGTTCAAGCATTTCGGAAGACTTTGAGCGCGGCGTCCATTGTTTTTTATTCTGTTTCTTGTTGGGTTTTCGACCGTTGTCGCCCCCTTGAGGGCGTTTTTGCACCCAATTGCCCTTTTGCGCAGATTTTGCGGTTTTCTGAAAATTTGAAGGTTTGGAGAACTTTACATGTTTTGCAGGCTTTGCGGCAGGCAGTTCTCCGTCACCCTTTTCCGTTTCATCGGAATGAAATTCATCGTCCGAATAAATATCAGCTCGGTCGTATTTAGGTTCATCAATAAACTCTGCTTCTTTTTCGGCTTCGTCTGAGGAGTCGGGTTTTGAAGCTGCCTGCTGCGGCATTCCATCATCATCGGCATTGCCGCAGCAGCAACCGCCGCACTCATCGCAGCCGCAGCAGCGAACCCCGTTTTTGTTGACATAATTCAGCTCGTTGAACGGATAGCTCCGAACATCAAGCGTCCCATCGGCAAGCGTTACTTTGACCTTTGTCCTTTCGGTTATTACATTGTTTTCGATAACAACACCGCTTCCGTCAACCGTTACGCATTCGGTGCCGACGGTAGGCATTTGTTTATGCATTATATCGTAGCATTCCTGTTCATATTTCAGGCAGCACATAAGCCTTCCGCAAATGCCGGAGATTTTTGTCGGATTCAGCGAAAGATTCTGGGACTTTGCCATTTTTATTGAAACCGGAATAAACTCCGTTAAAAATGAGCTGCAGCAGACGGGACGCCCGCATGCACCGATGCCTCCGCATTTTTTTGCTTCGTCGCGAACGCCGATCTGACGCAGATCAATGCGTGTTTTAAAAATGCCGGCAAGGTCTTTTACAAGCTCGCGAAAGTCAACTCTGTTGTCCGCCGTGAAATAGAAGCTGAGTTTCGAACCGTTGAATGCGTATTCAACATCAACAAGTTTCATTGCAAGCCCGTGCTCTTCAATCTTGCGCTGACAGGTTTTAAAGGCTTCTTTTTCTTTTGAGAGATAGTATTCATGCTGCTCTCGGTCCTCATCCGTTGCAACGCGGACAACGGGTTTCAGCGGAGCAACGATGCTTTCTTCCGCAATTATCCTCGGCGGCTCGGCAACCTCACCGAAAACAAGTCCTCTTGCGGTTTCAACAATTACATTGCCGCCCTTTTCTATTTCCAACTCCAGCGGATCAAAATAGTAAATTTTGCCGCTGTCCTTAAACTTAACTCCGATTACCTTGCTCATTATTTAAACCGTCCCAATTTTTCATCAAATTATTGAATGCGTCCGCCGCATGCCCGAAACAGGCAAATCCTGCTCCGACAGATTAATCGGATATTGCCTCGGCAATATCTATTATCAGCCTGTCGAGAATCGGGTTCACGCCCGCATTTGAGCTCAGCCGCATTTCCGCCTCTGCGATTTTTATGACTGCGGAATGAATTGCACTGAACGACAATGCGCCGGCGGCATTATTGAGCCTCATGCCTCCCGAACTGCCGCCCGCAGCTCCTGTTTTTTTGTTTAAAACATCATGACATGCAGCAAGCATGAACCCCAGGCTTTCTTTTGCAGCCTGCCTGTCCCTGCCGATTGATTTTGCCCACTTGAACGGGAGCTTTCCTTCAAAAATATCAAACAAAGCTTCAATCGCATTCTGCCTGAGTTTTTGAAAAGCTTCGTCCTGCATGAGCCGCTTCGCACGGGTCAGCGACCCCATGCTCTGCGCCGCAAAACGCTGCGCTTCCGACTTTGCGGCACCCAAGCGAATCAGCTCCGCGCCGATTTCCGCCGCAGATGCCGTTCCGAGACGAACGATCTGGCAGCGTGAACGAATCGTCGGAAGAATGCGCTGTTCAATGCCCGTAAGCAGAAAAAACGTGCCTTCCGGCGGCTCCTCGAGCATTTTGAGCATTGCATTCACCGCACTGTCGTTCATCATATGGGCATCGGTGATTACAACAACGCGGTTGTTTCCTCCGAACGCCTTTTTGCTGAGTTCCTGCCGAATCATGCGCATTTGTTCAACTTTTGCGCCGCCGTTCAGCTCGTAAAAATCCGGAGAGAATTCCAGCATCTCCGTTTTTTCGCTGCCGAAAAGCAGCAGCGCGGCGCACTGACGCAAAAGCTCCGCAGTCGATGACGGTTCACCTTCCGGCGCGGTTTCATCGCAATCCGCACTTGTGACAAGATAACCGTGCATCGCCCTTCCTGCACGAATCGTATTCTTCAGTTTCTGTACATTTTCGTTAATCATGAAAAATCATGAAAAGATTCCGAAACCGCGCACCGCGTGTTCCGAATCAGCAAAACTCTGCCTGCGGAGCGATCTCGCGCACATGATTCAGAAATTCTTCATCGGGATTGAAAAAAATCCTGTGCAGCGCATCACCCTTTTTGTACACAACGGAGTAAGCTTTTTCCGCTTTTTTGCATGAAACATTTGCGGAGTCGATAACCGACGAAGCGTTTTCACCCGAATACTCGCTGCCGGGAGCGCAGACGGCAACTATGTCACCGCCGCAAAGAGTTTCGATTGTTGTGCCTTTTGCACTTACAATGCGTTCGAACACTATTGTTCCGACAGGGTAAGGGTAATCCTCATGCGTAATCATATCGTCAAAACGCGGATCGTAAACGGTCTCCGGCTCTTTGTAAAACACAGTGTAGCGAAAGCCGATGATGCGAAGCCTGTAGATCGCATAGATTGCGGCAAGAACAAGCCCGATAAAAACATAGCGCGGAACATTCGAATCAAAAAGCTTTTCGAGATACATGACCACCGCTCCGACTGCGAAAAAAGCAATAATCAGAACGATGAAAAGAATAAGGTCACTTTTTTGCGATCCGCCGGATCTGTCCACACTCTGTTGATACATGCATAAGCCTCCACGGTTGATTTTGCAGGCAGTGCAGCCTGCCGCTATATTGTATCATTTCGCCGATATGAAGTCAACGGCTCCCGATCATTGCGGAATGAAAGCCGCTCCTGCCGAGATATTCGCAAATTCTCCGAGTTTATATATCTTCGGATTTGGTATTTTCGTAAAGGGAATTATGCAGCTGTTTTTCCGCAAAAAGGAAATCAACCCGCGTTTTCCGTGCAGAGCAGCAGTGTGTTGACCGCATCCTGTGCAATGCGGAACATTTCTTCACCGGTTTTATGCTTGTTTTTGATGACAAGCGCAATTTTTTCACCGGCTGCAAACGCCGCACCGTCAATTGTTCCGACAGCGGCAAACAGCTTTGCGCCGTCCAACGGAGCATCGGCGCCGAAAGTGAAGCGAACCTCCTCCGGACGAACGGTGAAATTCAGAATACCGAGCTGAGCTGCGCGGGATTTATACAGTGCAATATCCAGCAGATTTTGAACCGAGCGCGGGATTTCACCGTATCGGTCGATAAGTTCATCCTGAACATCACGGAACGAGTCAATATCGGTAATCGCCGCAATGCGTTTGTACATTGAAATTCTGCCTGTTTCACGCGGAATGTATTTTTTGGGAATATGGGCATCTATCGGTATCTCCATTACGGTGTCGATCTCCGTCTTTACCGTTTCGCCCTTTGCTTCCTTAACGGCAGCATCAATCATTTTGCAGTACAAATCATATCCGACCTGCGCCATGTGTCCGTGCTGTTCCGCACCGAGAATATCCCCCGCACCCCGAATTTCAAGATCGCGCATTGCAATACGGAAGCCCGCACCGAACTGCGTGAACTCTTTTATTGCCGACAGGCGTTTATCGGCAATCTCGCTGAGAACTTTATTTTGACGGAATGTGAGGTAGGCATAACCGAGCCTTGCGCCTCTTCCGACTCTTCCTCGGAGCTGATAAAGCTGTGAAAGACCGAATTTATCCGCATCATAGACTATCATGGTGTTTGCATTTGAAATATCGAGTCCGCTTTCAATTATCGTGCTGCAAATCAGAACATCGTATTTATAGTCCATGAAATCCATCATGGTGTTCTCCAGCCGGCGTTCGCTCATCTGCCCGTGAGCATAGGCAATGCGCGCTTCAGGCACAAGTTTGCTCAGCGACTCGGCAAAGATATCCATTGTTTTGACAATATTGTAAACAATGTAGACCTGTCCGCCCCTTGCAAGCTCTTTCATGATTGCCTCGCGCACAAGAGCATCATTGTATTCAACAACAAAAGTCTGCACGGGATAACGCGCTTCCGGCGGGGTTTCAATAACGCTCATATCGCGTATGCCGCTCATGCTCATGTGCAGAGTGCGCGGAATCGGGGTTGCCGAAAGGGTCAAAACATCTATATTTCGCTTCAGATTTTTTATCTGTTCCTTATGATTGACACCGAACCGCTGTTCCTCATCGATGATCAAGAGCCCCAAATCCTTGAATTTTACGTCCTTTGAAAGAATGCTGTGTGTACCGACAAGAATATCTATGGTTCCGTCCGCAGTCTGTTTTTTTATGCGTGCCTGTTCCGCAGGAGTCCTGAATCGGGAAAGCAGCTCAACCTTTATCGGGAAGCCGGAGTAGCGGGAGCAGAGCGTGTTGTAGTGCTGCTGAGCAAGTATCGTTGTCGGAACAAGAAATGCGCATTGTTTGCCGTCCATCGCGCATTTGAATGCAGCACGCAGCGCGACCTCGGTTTTGCCGTAGCCCACATCACCGCAAAGCAGCCTGTCCATTATTTTGTCCGATTCCATATCGGCCTTTATCTCCTGAATGCTTGTCAGCTGATCCGGAGTTTCGCGATAAGGAAAGCTGAGTTCCAGTCTCTGCTGCCAATCCGTATCCTTCGAAAAGCGAAAGCCCTTGCGTCTTGCGCGTTCGCCGTAAAGTTTCACAAGGTCAAATGCAAGTTTGCGCACGCTCGCCCGCGTTCTTGCAACGGTTTTCTGCCACTCGCCGGAGCCGAGTTTTGAAAGCTTTTGCTTTTCCTCCTCTCCGCCGATATATTTTTGCACTCTGTCCATCTGATCCGTCGGAATAAACAGTTTGTCGCCGTCACGGTAGCAAAGCTCGATATAGTCACGGGTTTTTCCGTCAACCGTCAATGTGCTGACGCCCGTGAATCTGCCTATTCCGTGCGCTTCATGCACGACGAGATCGCCGACGCTGAGATCGTACAGCGTCAGTCTGTTATGCGGGTGCTTTGTCGGTTTTGTTTCCGGACGATATTCCGAACCGAAAAGTTCATATTCCGAAACGACCGCAAGCCGAAGCTCCGGATACTCAAACCCGCGCGGAATCGTTTGCCCGGTGATAATTATTTCGCGTTCAACGATGTCCCTGCCGAGTTTTTGAGTGACGGGAGCTTCTATTCCCAAATCGAAAAGAATATCATGCAGCCGTTCCGCATGTCTGCCGGCATAAAGCAAAACGGAGAAGCCTTTTTGCCGCCAAAGGCCGATGTCGTCGCGCAGAGCCGTATCCCCCTGCACATAACGCGAAATCTGCCGTGAATCGAATTTTACAAGAAATTTCGGCTTTATCAGCTGATAACTCCTTGAAAACGCAAAAAGCATTGCGGTTGAGCTTCTGTCCAGCGCCGCCATGGTGACACTCGGAGCATTCAAAAGCCCCGCCTGAAGCTCATGCCCCTCCCCGCTGTGCAGAACATCCGCAAGATTATCCGTGAAGCGTGAGAAAGCGAACCTTGCGCTTTCTTCAATGCGGGAGGGTTCGTCAAGAATAATCAAGGCGTCCTCCGGCAGATAATCAAGCAAGGTTATCTCGTTCCGCACAAAAAGCGGAAGCAGTGAGAGAGCGTTCTGCGGAATTCCGCCCGCACGCAAAATCTCTGTTTCCGCCGCATAATGCGCTTTTGAGCGCAAAGCCGCAATGCCCTTTTGCCGCATATCCCGATCCAGCGGCAGTTCCGTTGCGGGCAAAATCTCAACGCAATCCGTATTTTCGGTTGAACGCTGGTTAAGCGGATCAAACTCACGCATTGTGTCTATTTCATCATCAAAGAATTCAATGCGGACGGGATTTTCTGCCGTTATCGGAAAAATATCGATACAGCCGCCGCGCAGGCAGACCTGCCCCCTTCCCTCGCACATTTCCTCGCGTGAATAACCCGCATCGATAAATTTTTTCAGAAGGGACGCAGGTTCAATTACCATGCCCGTTCGAACCGTCTGAGTGAATGCCGAAATCACGGAGGGCGGTGCCATGCGCTGCATAACGGCCTCGATCGGCGCAACCACCAGGCAGGGTTCACCTTTTATCAGCCGTGCTGCCGTTCGCAGCCGTTTTGATGTCAATTCCTGTGACTGAACATAGCTGTGGGCATTGAGCGGCAGTTCCCTTGCCGGAAAAAGCACCGCATCGGGATAATAGCAGCAAAGTTCCTCGTGCACCCTTGCCGCTGCCTGCTCGGACGGAACAACAACAAGCATCGGCCGCTTTGCTTTTGAAAACAGAGCGGCTTCGATATGGGTTCGCTGCGCTTCGCCCAACCCAAAGACACCGGCGGGACCCTTGCCGCCGCAAAGACCTGCTTGCAGCCGTCGGAACTCTTCCGATTTATCTAAAATTGAGAACAGCGGGTTGATTTCGGTATTCAGTCCCTTCGCTTCCGTCTCTCTGTTTGTCATGTTTGAATTAACTGCCGTATTCTCCATGCGTTCACCCCCTTTGGTGCGTTTAATAATATCCGTTTTGAAAATCAGCCGTTCCGATTATCGGAATCAGGAATTGCCTCTCCGACAAGCCGAACGGTGAAAAGCGCACACTGTCCGTTTGCCGTGCAGCGCAGCCTTGCATTCCCGCCTGCGCAAAGTGCGGCATTTCCGCTTTCCAACTCAAAAAGAAGCATTGTTTCGTTCGCGGCGGGTTCAAGATCAAGTTCCGTTCCGCTGTCAACAAACACCAGCTCGCCTTCCGCCGCACCTTTGCGAAGCATAAGGTTCAAATCCCGCGCTTTGCCGACGCAATGGGTTTGAATTCCGCCGTCGAATGCATACACGGTTGAGCGGGGCAGCACAAGCTTTTCGCTGCCGTTTGCTCCGTGCGACAACCGCATTGTGCCGTTTACCGATGCAATCAACCTGTTGTAATCGGGCAGCGATGTAAAATCCGATTCTTCAAGTTCGACCTCTGCCGTGCTGATGCGAAAAAGAAAATTGCGCTCAGCGTAAAGAGCTCCCTCCGGCGCAATATAAATCTCGGTTGTTCTTCCGCCGCTCCAGAGCGATACGGGCATATCGGATGCCGCAATAATCCTCACGCCGCGGGAATCATACTTCGCATTATCCACGTTCATTTTATCCTTTTTCTGCATATTAAATTTCCCCTTCCGACACAAGTGTACGAGCTGAACAAATATAAACTCAATGCAGCCGAATATGCCCGAGAGTTCGCTGCCCTCGGGTTATTCCGCCGTGATTTGCGATAGGTCGCCGCAGCCGACAACAGCAGCTGCAGTACCTTTATTCGCTTTATTCATATTATAGAACATCTTCCCGCTTATTGCAAGCACCAAAGCATTTAAAGGCGTCAGCTTGCAGGCTGAAGCAAGCTTTTGTTTCGGCTTCGGCTGCTGTTGACTTTTTTTCATGCAGTTGTTATACTTTCAGTGCAACAAAAGGGCGGGTTCATTCATCCGCCGGAATTTCGGAGGAAAACAACCCAATGAAGGCTTCAACATCCCGCACCGTTTCCGCAAAGGTTCTGCATTCCATCGTTTCTGTTCTGCTTGTTTTTGCGATGATATTCGTTTTTTCCGCATGTCAATCCGACGCAGTTGACCCCAACGAAACGGTGGATATCGGCGGCGGTTCCGAAGGAGAACGCACTGCACCCGCTCAGACCGCGGATCTTTCCCGTTTGGTTCGCATTTCGCTTACAATCGATGCAACGCGCGCATACAACAACGCGTCTCTGCCGCAGAATATTAAAGACGGCCTTCAAAATGAGGGTATGCTTATTACAAACGCAATGCTGACCCTTTCCGAAGGCAAGACCGTTGCCGAAACTTTCTCGCTGCTGCGCACATACGACATCGTGATCGTGTCTGAAAGCGGAGCGGCAGGAACCTTTGTTACAAGCATTCAGGGCCTTGAAAACGGCGCGTGCGGAGCCGCAAGCGGTTGGCTTTTCCGCGTCAACGGCGAATTTCCGAGCGAGGGCATAGACAGCATCGAGCTTCACAACGGGGACAAAGTCGAATGGCTGTTCTCCTGCGACGGCGGAGCGGACGTCGGCATGTCTTTCGCTCAATAACAAAATCAAGGCCGATTGCTCCTGCCCGTGCCGCATCAAGTGCTGCGGTTTGGTTTGTCTGCTGCGGGGAAAGCCAAATTTGCCGCCCTTCCCGAAAAAAATCCCGCACACTTATTCGCTGTGCAGGTCAGTTATTGCGCGGGTTCTGTTTTGTTAACAAAAATGTTACATTTCAAAAGGGCAAAATCCACATTTGCAGCCCTTTGCAATGTTGAAAAGCGGCAAGCGGTCTGGTATAATAGGGAACATGCGGACAACACTCGGCTTGATTTTCGCCGTGCTTCTCCGCAGAGTAAACGAATGGATTTCAACATTATGAATAAAAATAGTTTCAGATACAAAAACAAACGCCGCACCGGAAGGCTGCGTTCCTTCCTTTCCCCCGCGTTGGCTGCGCTGATGGTTTTTTCATCGCTTGCAGCCTGCACACTGACTGCATGCAAAAAAGATGATTCTCCGAATGTCATTGTTGATATTCTGCCCGTGACAAAGGCGCCGCTGCCCTCGGTTGAACCTGCAACCGCGCCGGCTGCCGAAACTGTTTCACCCACGGCAACACCCGCACCTGCCGACACGAATGCGCCGTTGAACACAAATGCACCCATTGACCAAACCGTTTTCGACAACTGTGCATTTGTGGGCAATTCCACGTTCGAAGGGTTGTATAAATACGGTGTCATTACCCACGGCAAATTTTTCACCCGCGTCGGGCTGAACATTCTTTCCGTATACACCCAAACAACGACCACGGGCAGTGTGCCTGTTATTGATGAACTGAATACGGGCAGCTACGAAGCCGTCATTCTGATGTTCGGCGAAAACGAACTCGGCTGGCCGAATCTCAACACTTTCATCGAAAAGTATTCCAAATTTCTCGATGACATATGGCAGCGTCAGCCCGGATGCGAAATTTTCATCATGCTGATTCCGCCGGTTTCGGCAAAAGTCAGCAGCACAAGCACAACGGGGGTCACGAACGAAAACATCCAGCTTTACAATGCGCAGCTTGTCGATCTTGCGGCGCGGCGCGGCTGTCATTACGTTTCCGTTCCCGAGGCACTCGTTGACGCAAACGGCTGTCTGCCCGCGGATGCATCCGGCGACGGGATTCATTTAAACATGACCTACTCAAAATACTGGGCGGATCATATCTGCCGCACGGTTGCAGCCGTGCTTCGTCCCTGACGGCGGCAGGCAAGAAGGTTAAACATAAAAAAGAGATAAACAAACGGAGGACTTACAAATGAAAAAGGCAAACATTCTCAAAATTGCATCCGCATTCGTTCTTGTTGCGGCAATGCTCATCTTCTGCGCATGCGGCAAGGATTATTCAAAGCTCAAGCTTGATGTGAACTCAATCGGAGTCAACCTTATCAACAATTGCAGCTTCCAGGTAACACCCGAAGCAGTGCCAAATGCGGACGCAGCGATTTCTCAGCTTAAACTTGACGAAACGAAGCTTGCAAAGAATGCTGACGGAAGCTTCAGACTTTTCTATTCCGTCAGCGCTTCCACTCCGGAAGTTGTTATCGTTATCGAAGCGGTTGATGCCGCAGCAGCCGAGAGCATCAGCAAAGGCGCGGTCAAAGAGTGGATCGATTACAACGCCGAGGCATACGCAAGCTACGGCGCGGATCAGGTTCCCAAACTTGAAAACGCCGTCAATCAGACGAACGGCAATTATGTTTTTGTCATCGTCAGCAATGATGCGCCCGCTGCACAGAGCTTTCTTAATGCGCAGATTGACGCTGCATTAAAAACAGCTTAACGCCGCAAAGCGCAATGCACCGTTACCGCATGAATCGGGTTTGCGGATTCACTCAAAAGGTTCAAATCCGCAGCTCGATTCAGTTTTCGTTATACGGAACAGTAACGAACGAACTCACAATCCGAAATAATTATGAATAAAGACTGCAAAATTAAGGTAAAACGCGGCACACGCAATACGGTCGGCTCTGCAAACAAACTGCTAATCGTTCTGTTTGCGGGGTTTATTTCAGTATTTTTCCTTCTTATTATGTTTTTGCCGAAGCATGAAGGCGAGCTGAGTCCGAACGAACGGCGCGTGCTTGCCTCCGCTCCGAACACAAGCCTCGGCAACATTTTGAGCGGCAAATTCTCGGGCGAAGTTGACACATGGATGGAGGATCATTTTCCCGCAAGGAATGCGTTTGTTTCGATTTATTCGCACATGAACCTTTACTCCGGGCGCAGCATCGTTGAAAAAGTCACTCTGGGCAAGAATAACCGCCTGTTCAGCGCACCCGTTCAAAGAGATGATGAAACGATGAAAACAAACGCCGAAAAGATTTCCGGCTTTATAACAGAAAACGATCTGAACGCCTTCACCTTTATCATTCCTTCCGCAGGCTATATGCTTCCGGAGGAGCTTCCCGCCGTTCACCGTGAATATGCCGACGGACAGATCATCGATGCGCTGAATTCGGTGTACGGACTTCGGAATTGTGCAAAAAGCATTTTTGCCGACAATGTTTTCAACAATGCAGGCAATGTTTCCGAGCTTTATTACCGCACGGATCATCACCTGACGATGAAAGGTTCATACATTGCTTATTGCGCAATTGCAAAGAACCTGGGTTTTGAGCCTTTGGCCGAAAGCGAATTTGAAAAGCATTCCTACAGCTTCTACGGCACGGCATACGGGCAAAGCGGTCTTTGGGAGATTCCCGCAGACGACCTTCAGACATGGATCGGAAGCTATGACAGCGACCTGAGCGTTACCGTTATTGACGGCACGGTTGAAACCGAACATCGCGGTTCTCTTGACACGGATAAACTCTCCGACGATGTTGTTGATAAATATGCCGCATACCTGTACAGCAACCACGGCATTACAAAAATCGTGAATCCGAACGTTGAAAGCGGCACACTGTTTGTGCTTAAGGACAGCTACGGCAATGCGATAGTGCCGTTTTTGGCAGCGCATTATAACACAATCATAATGCTTGATACCCGCACGATGTACTACAGCCCCACGATGCCCGCGCCGAGTGAGCTTGCAAAGGAATACAACGCAAAAGATTTTGTTGTTATTTACGGAGTCGATACCGTTGCTGCCGGCAATATCGATTGGCTGAGATAATTCATATTTCGTTTTTCACACAACATATTAAACAGCGACCTCCCCAAGATCAAAAATCGACGGGGAGGTTTTTTCATGTGCTTTTCGGCAGATCTATCGCCGCACAGCCGATGATAAGTCGATTCTGTATTTCCGCTTCTAAGAGATTTTTATAAATATTTTTCTCTTAACAGTTGATTTTTGATTTTATCTATGCTATAATAGTAAATGATGGAAGAATGCGTTGGCCACCGCTCTTTCCGTCTGCCGATAAAACGCGGACAAAAACCGCGCCTGCGGCAAATAAACAGAAAGTGACCGCCTCAGCTGACAGAAAGAGCGAACCGATGAAGTCCGCACGCATTGAACGTGCCGACGGAACGGAACGCTCTTATTTGTTTTTTCGGGGAGCAGGGGCGGACGGCTGCCGAATACGAGAGGCTGCCGTGAAACACCGAACGGATTATTTTAAAAAAAGAAAGGAAACAGTTTAGTGTCGAAAAAAAGAACATTTAAGGAGCTTTTGCAGCTGCTTCCGCAAAAGGAACAGCCCGAAGACATGGCCGCAAAGGAAGCAGCGGAACATGCACCCCAAGAAAGTGAAGCCGAAAATGCTGCCGCTGCCGTGCAGCATGAAAACGCATATGCAAAACTCGGCAAAGCTTTTATAAACAGGCTGCATCTGCCGAACGAACTCATTTCGAATGCGTCGGAAGTCGAAAGCATTGTGAACAGGATAATCTCCGTTTGGGAGAAAGTCGAAGCAAAAACCGCTGATTCTGCCACTGAAGAAAATGCGGAGGAATCTTTTGCAGACGCTGCGGATGCAAATGCCGAACGTCTGCCGCTTCCTCTCGCAGGCGGCCTTGCGCAGGCACCGGAAGCGGATTATGAAACAATGAGCGCGGAGCAGTTCCGTACACTCCGAAAGCAGCTTAAGCGCGCCGCCATGGACGGGCGCAGGATACGACTTTGAGCGCGGATAAAAGCCGAGCAAAACAAATTTATTAAAGAAAGGAAAACAAAATGAACAAAACCACCATCAACACAACCGCAACCGCAGCCGTGAACGCAAAGTTCCCTGCGAAATATTATGACAGGCAGCTTCTTGAAAGCGCAAAGACGCGATTTGTCCATGCGGAATTCGGACAGAAACGCCCCATTCCCCGCAACAGCGGAAAATACGTAAACTTCCGCCGTTGGAACCTTTTCGACCCCGAAACCGCAATATCCGGCCTTGTTGAAGGCGAAACTCCCACCGGGCAGACACTTTCACAGACGGATGTTGAGGCGGAAGTTAAGCAATACGGTGCATATGTTGAAGTCAGTGACCTGCTCGACCTTACGGCATATGACGAAGTTATCAATGATTCCGCCGAACTTCTCGGCGAACAGCTTGGCACGGTTGTGGAGTGGATCACACGCGATGCAATGTGTGCAGGCAGCAACGTTCAATATGCCGGCGGCAGAGCAGGCAGAAATGCCCTGACGACCGAAGACAGGCTGACGACGACCGAAATTCGAAAAGCGGTGCGAACGCTGAAAAAGAACAAAGCGCGCCCCTTCTGTGAAGGCGGCAGGCAGCCGCATTTCATCTGCATCTGCTCGCCGGAGGCCACATATGACCTTCAGAACGATGAGATGTGGAAAAACGTTTCGACTTACAGCAATTCCGAAGCTATCTACAGCGGAGAAATCGGAAGATTGTTCGGTGTTGTGTTTGTTGAAAGCACTGAGGCCAAAGTATTTTCTCAGAGCGTTCACAATGCCGTTAAAGCGGCTACGACCTCATCAAAAACTTTTGTGCTTAAAAACACGCCCACCGAAGCGGAGAAAGAATATCTCTCCGTCGGCGGCAACACCATTCATATCGGGAGCAATGAATACACGCTGGATTCCGAAAACCCGTATGATGCGGATACAAATACCGTTAAGCTGACCGAAGCCGCCACACTGACCGCAAACAGCGTCGTTTGGAGCGATGATGCGGCAAAGTCCGACAACGGGAACCGTGCGGCTGATGTTCACTGCACATTGGTATTCGGCAAGGACGCTTACGGCGTTGTTGACCTTGAAGGCAGGGGTGCGGTTCAGCTGATCGTAAAACCGCACGGGAGCAGCGGCACTGCGGATCCGCTCGATCAGCGCGCAACAGTCGGTGCAAAGGTTGCCGCCTATGCAGCGGTCATTCTGAACGACCTGTGGCTTGTCCGCATTGAGCATACCGTTTCCTGAAACAAAACAAACGGTATCGACGATGTATTTTGATTGTATCAGCCGATACCGCGGGGTTTTCGAACACAAGCCGAAAATATTGCCGGCTCCGTGTTCGGAAATCCCTTTCCACCGTTTTTTACCTTCAATACAGAATTAACAGCAAAAAAGAAAGGAACGAAATAACAGGTATGGTAAATCAATTGACGGGAAAACGCCGCAGAAAAGCATTGAACGATATCGTGCCGATTAACACCGCCGCTTCGACCGCAGTTTTCGGAGATTCGGCACCCGAACCGCGGGGAATGAAGCTTGCAGCCGTTCGACCGCGACAAAAAAGCACGGCAGGTTTGCGCGGAATTGCCGCCGCCAAACCCAATACCGCAGAAGCAGCTCAGGCGGCAGGCATTTTTCGCCCGCAGAAAGGCACGGCAGGTTTGATTCATTTGAGCGGCGCAGATACGGGAAATCACCCGAACGGTGCAAACAGCCCGAATTCCGTCGGCATTAATGCCGTCGGCGGAAATGCTGTTGGCAATTCCGATAATTCAAGCGGATCCAACGAGGGAAACGAAAACAGCGGAACCGGCAGCAGCTCCGGCAGTTTTGAAGATTATTACACGCGCCTGCTTGAAACACTTCACGGTTACGGGGTTGCATTGACTCTTCCGACGCTTGAAGAGCTTTACTCTCAACTTGAACAATTCCTGCGTCCTGCCGTGGATTCCGCAATCGACAACCGACGGGAACACGGCGAAACGACGCTTGCGGAATTGGATGCGGACGCATACTCTCGCGGGATGGGCGGTTCAACCTACCTTTCCGGAATGAAGCGGCGCGAATACGATGCTGTTGCGGCCGATATTGCAATGCTTGAGGCCAATTATAATGCTCAGCTTGCAAAATATCTTTATGAAGCAACGCAGGAGCTTGCGGGCATTCAGCAGAGTTTTGCCGAAATGCAGCTTCGGCACAGGCAGGACATGCAAAAGCTCCGCGCACAACAGGCAGGAAGAGGTTCCGGAAACGGAAAAAGCGGCGGACAAGGCGGAAACGGGAACGGAAAGGGCAAAAGCGGCAGCTCCGGCGGCGGCAGTTATCCCGAAGGAAGCGGAAAGTACTATAACTATTATTGTGCCTATCTTTCCCATCTTTCCGCGCAGAATCTCGATAATGTTTTCTTCAGCAATTCTTCCGAATGGACGGCAATAAGAGAACAGATGCGGCAAAGGCTCGGAAACGAGCTGTACGAGCTGATTATGAACCGCTTTGTTCCGCAAGGCAAATGAGGGGAGGATTCAATGAGCGAAACAAGTTTTATCAAGCGATTTGATATCACTCTTGACCTTAAACAGCCGGGCTGCGGCGGCGATTTCAGTGTTGTGGACGGGGACACGGGCAATGTTGTTTATCTTGCGCTGACCGATGCGGGCATTCCCGTTTCGGTTGAAGGGCGGCGAATAATCGCAGCTTTTTCAAATTCACGCGGCAAATACATGCAGGACAGCGCAGAGAGCGGCGGCGGTATAAGCATATCGGATGACAAAGTTAAGCTTCAGCTCCGCCCGCAGTCATTTGCACCCGGCATTGTGGAATGCGAACTTCAGATCTACAGCGGCGGAACCGAAAATTCCGCAGCGGGAGCAACTGTTTATGACAGTCTTGTTACAACCGCAAAATTCAATTTTCTTGCCGCAGCGCGATTTACGATGCTTCAACTATCGAAAGCGAGCCCGCCGCACCTCCGCTTTCCGCAGTTCTTTCCGCAATCGGAATTGCAGAGGGGGAACGCGTTAAGAGCGAAACCGCACGAAATTCCGCCGAAGCCGAACGCGCGGCAGCGGAAAAAAGCAGAGCTGCCTCCGAAAAGGGGCGAATACTGTCAGAAACCTCCAGGGTGAATGCCGAAAACAGCCGAAAAACCGCCGAAGCCGGAAGGGCGCGGGCAGAAACGACCCGCGAAACGAACGAAGCCGCGCGTAAGCAAAATGAAGCCTTGCGCATTTCCGCCGAAAACAACCGAGCCGCGGCTGAGACCAATCGCGCAAAAGCCGAAGCGAAACGCAGCGAGGCGGAGAACAATCGCATTGCAAACGAAAACGCACGGAAAGCAGCGGAACTTGAACGTTCGGCTGCGGAAACGGAACGCGCAGCAGCAGAAACGGAACGCAGCAGAATCTTTCGGGGGGAAGTCGAACTTCCGACCGCTTCAACGCCGAACGATGACCCGGTTGATTTTGCGGTTGAAAGCGGCTGGTACTTTTATAAAGGAGGCATACTCGTTGTTTCCGCCGCGCTCTCCGGCAGCGCAGGCAACGAATACGGAACGATCGAGCAGGCTGCACTCTTGACCGACGGCACAATAATTCACCGCACCTGCACCGTTTCGGCCGGTGCCAAAAACTGGAGCGCATGGGCTTAATTCAGCAGAATAAAACAATAAAAAGAAAGGAACCAAATCATGAAGAATGCAATCGATTTTGTACGTTTTGCACTTTCTCACGCAAAACGCGAAACAATCCCCGCAGGAGCGCAGATTCCGCTTGACATTGAGGAATGCGGAACCTCTCCGTGGGAGTATCTGTTCGGAACAACGGGAAACATCGTTACTCAGGATCTGCTTAACAGACGTTTTTCGGAATATTACAGCAAACGCGGCTGGACCCGGGAAAGGTTCGACCGCGCAACCGAAAACTGGGCCGCACGCCGAGTGACGGTTTGCGACTGTCAGGGACTTTTGGATGTTTTTGTCGGAGTTGATGTCAACGCGCATTACTGCTATGCCGCATGGTGTACCGAAAAAGGCGAAATTTCGGGCATCGGCAGACCATACGTTTTGGGCGAGGCTGTGTTCATTCAGGGAAGCAGCGAAAGAATGACCCATGTGGGCTATGTTTGCGGCTTTTTGAACGGTGAACCGTTGATCGTTGAAGCACGCGGTCTGAATTTCGGCGTTTGCGTTACAAAATTTTCGGACAGGCCGTGGACACACCGCGGGCTTGTTTCGAAACAGCTGATTTACACCGAAAACTGCTATGATGAGCAGATCATTCTGACCGTTCGCAGACCGATGATACAGGGCGATGCCATAAAACATTTGCAGACGGCACTGAACGCATTGGGGTACTATTGCGGCAGCGTTGACGGCAAATGCGGCAAACTTACCATGAGCGGCGTGAACGAATTTGTTGAAATGCACAGTCTCTATGCGGGCAACCCCTGCTCCGACCCGGGAGCGGCATGAAGCAATTTCGGATTCACAAATGATGCCGAATCCGGCGGCACGAGAATGCGGAGCATCAAAACCGCATTAAATTCAGCAAAAGAAAGGACGTGAGATAAAATTGCAGGAATTTTTCACATGGAATTCATTGCTCACAAGTTCGGGCGCAACGGTTGCAACCTCGGTTGTAACCCAGCTGATTAAGGAAGCACCGCTGCTGAAAAAAATCCCGACAAGGCTTTTAAGCTTCGGCATTGCGCTTTGCATACTGATGCTTGCACTCATTTTTGACAAGTCACTGTCACTCGGCACGGCGGCAATATCCGTTATTAACGCTGCTGTTGTGGCACTTGCGGCAAACGGCATGTTTGACGCCGTATCGAGCGGAATGGGCAAACCGGGTTCAGGACAGGGCGGAGATTCCGAATCCGCCGAGCCCAATCTTCCCGACATTGCCGACAATTCCGACGGCAGCACCGCTGACACGGATGTATCAGATGTGCATGTCAACGCTTCTGCCGCCGCCGAGCCTTCTGCGGAGGCACACGAACTTTACGACAGCTGCGGACGGTGCTCAAAAAGCTGCCTTGAGAGTGGTGAAAACTTCAACTGTTCGGAAGATTTTTCGGATTTTGCGGATTTAGGTCTTTGAACGGGTTTTCGAATCGTCTCGATTCAGCGTAAGAATGCCTATCACGGCGGCGGCAAGCACAAGAATCACGCCGCAGCCCTTCAGCAGCCCCATCGCCTCACCGAAGACCGCCATGCTTGTGAGCGAGGCGAATGCGGGCTCAAGGGTGTTCAAGGCGGAGGCGCTGACCGAGCCGAGCAGTTTTATGCCTGCAAGCAGCAGACGCAGACCGACAACATAACCGAGGAATGCTTCAAAAAACAGAATTATCCACATTACGCTGTCTGCCGGGAGGCAGAACCTTCCGAGGATGAGCGCTGCCGCAAGGCTCCACAGACAGGCGGAAGCGGTTATATAGAAGTTTGAAACAGGCGTTTCAAGCGAGGCGTACGCACTTTCGCGGCCCGCAATAAAATACACTGCGTACACAACGCCGGAGAGCAGCGCAATCAGCACACCGCCGACATTCACGCTGCCGCTGAACGAAGCATTTGAAATGAGCGCGATGCCCGCAAGCGCAAGCAGCGGCGAGATAAATTTCACGGCGGTTATGCGCTCCTTTTTCGAAACGAGCGTGATCAACATTACAAACACGGGATAGGTAAAGTTCAGGACTATCGTCATTCCCGCAGGTATGCACAGATAGGCATAAGTGATGAGCAAAAGCGTTCCGGCAAGTGCACCGCCGCCGAAAGCGGCAAGCTGAACAAGCTGTTTCCCGCTGACGTCAAGACGCTTTTTCCCCATAAGGCAATTAAAAAGCGAAAGCAGGCTTGCAATGCCCATGCTGTACAGCACAACGCATTCATTCGTCATTTCGCGTGAGGCATCCGCAATCAGAAACTCTGCGCCTCCGCGCGGAAACAGTCGGGCTACGAACGATGCGGGCAGTCCGCCGTTCAGTGCGGCATTGGACAAAATGGGGGTTATTCCGTAGCATGCGGAAGCGAGCACGACGCAAAGCACGCCGAGAATATGTTTGCGTTTCATTTTCAATGTAAACCGACCGAATACGCCGCTTTCCGCGTTTCGGCCGCCTTTCGATAATGTTAAAAGCCGCGGACTGCCCGAAGCGGACTGCCCGACGATTTTGATTATATGGTACATCAACGTTCGGAAATTTTCAACCTTTTTAAGCAATGCTGTCCGCACGGCAATCCGCGCACCGGCGGCAGGCTCGGCGGCAGCTTTGTTTTCCGAAAACCCAAATCGATTGTTAATATTCAAAAATCAAGGAGAAAAACAAATGGAAAACACCAAAAACGGGACCAAGCCCGCAGACTGCCGCCGAAAAAACGCGGCAGCGGAAACAATAATCATTGAACAAAACGGCACAAACTCCCCGTGGGTCGGCTGCATCAACTCCGTGAACTACAGAATTGAACGCGGCGTCCCCGTTGAAGTTCCCGCCGCCGTTGCGGCTGTTATCAAAAGCGGCAAAAGCGTTCGGAGCACAGCCGCACGCATTTCAAAGGCATACGAATGCAATGCTTACTCCGGCGGAGTGCGGCTGAACGGCGGCACTTGCTCCGACAGAGTTTTTTGACAGGAGGCACGGAAGGATATGACACTTAACGACATTCTTACCGCCGCACTTGCTCAGCTTGACCGCGGACACGATGCACAAACCTTTGAAAACTACCGTGTGAGGCTGACGCAATACGCCAACGACGCGCAACGCGAACTTGCAGATGCACTCGGGCTGTTCCGCACGGATAAAGTCCGCACTTCGGCAGGCATCGTTGACACGAGCCTGCTGCCCCGCCGCGTGAAACGCATTGAACGCGTTGTTCAGCTCGGCAGAGCTGTGCCTTTCAGGTGCGGCGACCGAACGAATACACTCCTGCTCCCGTATGACACGGCAGCCGAGATCACTTATCGGTACGAGCCCCGAACGCTGAACGACAATTCAGACCGAAGCGACCTTGATGACGGCCTTTTGGGGCTTGTTGTGAACTATGTTGTCGGGCGCGAACGGCTCGGCGGCGATGTTTCGACACAAAGCGGCGGCAACATTTATCTTGCGATGTTTGAAGCGGGCAAAGCCAAGCTGCGCGGCTATATACGCGATGATGATTCTTTCCGCATTGTGAACCGTTACTGATCCGCCGCAAAATGCTTAACAGCAATCAATAATTGAAAATTGAGAAAGGAACCGACAAATGAGCATTCAAACCTATTCCGTTGACAGATTCATCGGCCTGAATCAATCGGGCGACGAGAACCTTATGTCCCCCGCCTGCACGCCCGATGCGGCGAATATGTGCACCGACGGCGGCGAACTGCGTGTTGCATACGGATTCACACGGCTCTTTGAAGCTGCCGTGCCCGGCACGCTCCGCATTGACTTTTTTACACTTTATCGAACGAACGGTGCGGAAATACCGGTCGTTATTGCGGGAGGTGTTGTTTATGCATACACGGAAAACGCATGGACACCCGTTTATACCTATCAAAGCACACGCTCAAAACCCATATACGACTGCGCACAGGTTCGCATCAACACAACGGATTACCTTGTTATCGCCGACGGGCAGCACGGCATGATTAAATTTGACGGCAGCAGCGTCACCCAATTCGGTTCGGAAGAAAACGCATCAAACATTCCCGTTTCGTTTCTGACGATGTACAGAGGAAGACTGTTTGCGGCCGGCGATGCGGCCAATCCGGACAGGCTGTATTACTCCGTTCTTCCGGGCAGCGGACGCACCGTTGAACAATGGGGGGCGGTTGAAGCCTCTCCCGCCGTTGAGGGCGGTCATGTTGAGATAGGCGCACTCGGAGGCGACCCGATCGTTGCCGTGCGTGCGCTCTCCAATCAGCTGCTTATTTTCAAAAAGAACAGCCTTTACAGACTGTTTGGGGACAGACCCTCCAATTACACCGTTGAACATATCGACACGGAAATACCGCAGACCAACCATGCCGCCGTTGCCGTGTACGGCGACATGCTGTATTTCGGAACGCAGAACGGATTGTATTACTACAACGGAGTCACTGCACGTCCCTGTGCGGATATGCGCTGCATAAAAGCCTATATGGCAACGGCTGAAGTTTCCGGCTGCCGCATAAAAATCGTTCGCGACAGGCTGTATTTCACTTTTCGGCGCAGCGCAAGGGACGAAATGATCGAATATGACCTTTTGGAAAGGCGATATATGCGCAGGAACGGTTTCGAGCTTATCGACATGGCAGTTTCCGGCAGCAGGCTGCTTTTTATCAATTCAAAACGTTTTGTTTACCTTTTTAATAACGGCATGGACTATGACGGTGAACCGATAAATGCCTTTTGGTGCACACCGCTTACAGACCTCGGAGCCAAGGGCGCCGTCAAGAATCTGCGCAGGCTTTATCTGCGCGGCAGCGGAGGCACGCTGAAGGTGACGGTTGAAATTGACGGCAACACATACATCTGCCGCAAGCAGCTGCCCGACAGCTGTTCAAAAGTTACCGAAATTCCGCTGAAAAACGGCGGAAGATGCTTTCGGCTGAAACTGTCGAACGAAGCGGGCGGAAGTTTCACCCTGCGCGGCGGACTCGAGCTTGAAATCGGAATAGGAAAGAGGGTGGATTGACATGGCACTTGACATGCGCGCATTATACTATGTTGCTTTGCCCACGGAACGCAGCGAAGCGGACGATGTTCAGCGGCACGAAGAAGATATTAAGGCTAACGAAAACTGCTTAAATCAAAACTTTTCCGCGCTTGCGCAAAAAATATATGAGTTTGAAACACGAATCGCCTTGCTTGAGGCTGCTGCCGCATCCAATGCGGGCAAAACCGACACCGGCGTTGAAAGCAGCGTTATTTGAGAGATATTTACGTGTTCTCACCGGATAATTCCCGTTTTAATTACAAATCGCATACGCCTGTCGCAGAGTGACTTTTGCGGCAGGCGTTTTTGGTTTGATTAAGTTAAAATATATCCGAGTGAACTGCTCGGAATTATTGACAATATCCGAGTAAAGTGGTATGCTTTGCACATAATAAAAGTGCAGCCCGTTCGAAGTCGATAAATTCGGTGTTAACGGGCGCAAACAAGGTGAAAGGAGTGCCGCACGCGATATGAAGCTGTCTACAAAGGGTCGTTACGGACTTAAAGCAATGGTTGATCTGGCCACCGAGTACGATTCCGGAGCAAGGCTTTCCATTGCGCAGCTTGCCGAAAGGCAGGGCGTTAGCGCGGCATACCTTGAACAGCTTATAGCCTCACTGAAAAAAGCCGGGCTTGTAACTGCGCTGCGCGGCGTTCAGGGAGGGTACGTGCTTGCCCGTTCGCCGGAGCTTATCAGCGTCGGCGAGGTGCTGAGAGTTCTTGAAGGCAGCACGGCAATTGTCGATTGCGTCGGCACAACCGGAACGGATTGCAGCAACGTCTGTTCCTGCTCCGCACGCCCGCTTTGGCTGAAATTGCAAAGGCGCATTGACGACGTTTTGAACACAACCTCCGTCCGCGACCTTGCGGATGATTACATTACTCAAATGGAAAGGAATCAAGACAGCAAATGAGACGTGTATATATGGACAATGCGGCAACCACCGCGCTCAACAAAGAAGTTCTTGACGCCATGATGCCCTATCTTACGGACATTTACGGCAATCCCTCCAGCCTTCACACATTCGGGCAGGAAGCGCACAAGGCAGTTGCGGACGCAAGGGAAAAGGTTGCCCGCGCACTGAATGCGGCGGATGCCGAAAAGGAAATCATTTTTACCGGCTGCGGCACTGAATCCGATAACATGGTTCTGCGCGGCATTGCGGAAAGGCTCAGCAAAAAGGGCAAACATATCATCACCACCGCCGTGGAACATCATGCGGTGCTTTATACCTGCCGTTACCTTGAAAAGCAGGGGTTTGAAGTTACCTATCTTCCCGTTGACGAATTCGGCAGAGTCACGGCCGAGCAGGTTCGCGAGGCCATTCGTCCCGACACGATTCTTGTTTCAGTCATGTTCGGCAACAACGAAATCGGCACGCTGATGCCCATTGCCGAAATCGGCGCAATCTGCCGCGAGCGCGGCGTTCTGTTCCATACGGACGCAGTCCAGGCAGTCGGACATGTTCACATCGATGTTCAGGCAATGAACATTGACATGCTTTCACTCTCTGCGCATAAGTTCCACGGACCGAAAGGTGTGGGCGCACTCTATGTCCGCAAAGGCATATTGCTCCCCTCCCTGCTTATCGGCGGCGCACAGGAACGCAACAGGCGCGCCGGCACCGAAAACGTTGCGGGCATTGTCGGTTTGGGCAAAGCTATCGAGCTTGCCTGCTCATCCATCGATGAAACAAGCGCAAGAATGACCCGTCTCCGTGATAAACTCATTGCGGGCATTGAAGCACGCATTCCCGAGGTTCGTCTCAACGGGCATCGCACCGAAAGGCTGCCGGGCAATGTCAATTTCTCCATCAAATACATCGAAGGCGAATCCATCCTTCTCATGCTCGACCTGAACGGTATTGCGGCATCCAGCGGCTCCGCCTGCACAAGCGGCTCACTCGACCCGAGTCATGTTCTGCTTGCGATCGGCCTCCCGCACGAAATTGCACACGGTTCCGTGCGACTCACCCTTGGGGACGACACAACCGAAGAAGATGTTGACTATGTGCTTGATGTTCTTCCCCGCATCGTTGCAAGGCTGCGTGAAATGTCGCCTTTGTATCACGGCTGAGCTGATTTAAATCAAAATCTGTAGAAAAATAAACAACCCGAACAAAGTTTCAATCGGAGGATAAATCAATATGTATACCGAAAAAGTTATGGATCACTTTGCACATCCGCGCAATATGGGCGAAATCAAGGATGCAAACGGCGTCGGCATGGTCGGCAATGCGAAATGCGGCGATATCATGCAGATGTTCCTGAAAGTCAACGATGACGGCATTATTGAGGACGTTGGCTTCAAGACTTTCGGCTGCGGTGCGGCTGTTGCAACCAGCAGCATGGCAACGGAACTTATCAAGGGCAAGAGCATTGACGAAGCTCTCAAACTGACCAACTCCGCCGTTGTGGAAGCTCTGGAAGGTCTTCCCCCCGCAAAGCTTCATTGCTCCGTTCTTGCGGAAGAAGCTGTTAAAGCGGCTGTTGATAACTACTATGCCCGCAAAGAAGGCAGAACCGACAGCGAATGCAACTGCGTTTCCTGCGGCCACGACCATGAGCATGATCACGATCATGATCATGAAGAAAATGCCGAGGACTGATTTTTGAACAGTCCGAGCAACCGTTGATATTACTCTGAAATTCACATGCGAGCGAACGATCTGCCGAAAAGCGCATTGTTCGCCCGCGCTTTTCATATTTTTTTCAGTGCCGCCGGCTTTCGCCGAGTGCACTGCAAAATTCAAAGTGTTATAAATACTCGGAAGCAACTGAACATGCTTGATTTCAAACCGATTACAAAAGAGCTGCTGATTCGCGAGGGCCGCAGCCTGCGCCGCAGCCGAATACAAATCTGTGACTATACTCCCGGCTGCCTCTACATATGGCGGCATTATTATCATATGCGCTGTGCAGAAGCGGACGGAATGTTTATTTTTGAAAGCGGAGACGGTTCGGGCTTGTATTATAACTGCCCCGTAGGCACGGGTGATTTTTCCGCTGCCGTGCTTGAAGCGCGCGATGATGCCGAAAAACGAGGCATTCCTCTGCGTTTTTCCTGCATTCCTTCCGAATACGTCGATGTGATTCAAAGCATTATCGGCCGAAAAGCAGAAATCGTCAGCGACCGCGCTTCAGCGGATTATCTTTATCCGTATGAGCAATTCTGCGGCTATAACGGGAAAGCACTGCACGGGCAGCGCAACCATGTAAACAGATTCAAAGCCGAACATCCGGATTTTTCTTTTGAAATGCTGACGGGCGAAAACCTCCCGGAAGCGGAAAGCTTTATGCGCCTCAACCGCAATGAATTCTATAAGGGCAGCGACATTTCCGCAGACGAACTTGCACGCATTGATGAATTCCTTCCCTGCATTTCCGAACTCGGCATTTCCGGCGGAATGCTCCGTGCGGGCGGCGTTGTTGTCGGGCTCACGGCGGGCGAAATTGTAGGCGATACGCTGCATGTGCATATCGAAAAAGCGCTCCGTGATTTTTCCGGCGCATACCAAACGCTTGCAATGTGTTTTGCGGAAAGCATGAAACGCCCCGGAGTAAACTTTATCAACCGGCAGGACGATACCGGCGATGAGGGTCTGCGAAAATCCAAACTGTCCTATAAACCCTGTGCGCTGCTTGACAAATTTACGCTGGAGTTTTGATGGGAAACCATATTGGCTTATTTACAAAAAGGCTTGAAACTATAGCTCTTTTTTGTTAGAATGATATTTAAGCGGCGTTTCCTTAGTAATTATCCCTATCCGAGGTATTTTTTGGGAAATTCATTCGTTGCCGTGGTTGAATGCATTCATCAAAAAAGATTGGAGAAAACCAATGGGATTTCTTGAGTATTATCTTATAGCCATTAACGTTATAGGCTTTATCCTGTTTGCAATTAACACCTGGCTGTATACTTACACGCCCGAAGGACAAATCGACAAATTTCTGACTATAACTTCCATCTTGGGCGGTTCCTTGGGCATAATCATCGCCATACTTATTATTGACAGGAAGGCACTAAAGGGAAACATGATGTCGCGTGTATTTGTTGCCTGCGTTTTCGTGATACAGCTGGTGTTGTTTCTTGTTCTGAAAGGCGTTCACGGAGAAAGGCTTACTCTTGCTTTCTGGGACTTTTTCCATAAATATAGATTATTCTTGTTCTACCTTATTGTCATTAATATAATAACTTTTATAGTGTTTGCCCTGGATAAGCGCGCTGCTGTCAAAAAGCGTTCAAGAACTCGGAATATCGTATTACTGGGGTTATGCTTCATCGGCGGCTCACTTGGCGGGCTTGCGGCAATGTATCTATTTAAGCATAAAACCAACAAAAAAAACAATGATTTTTTCACGGTCGGGGTTCCGTTGATGATATTGATGCAAGCAATTGTTATTATCTATTTGATGAACTTGAAGTAATTAACTGAACGGAGTAAATTCTCATTCAACTCTGTTGGAGTTTGGGAAAGCTGCTTTAAGCGACTTTCTCAAAAACTTTTGTTGAAACGATTGCCGTTTCAATTCGCTGTACCGCAACCGTTTCAAATATGGTATAATAATATTGCGGTGAAATAAGCGGCGTCTGTTGAGAAACAAAACCCGGATGGTAACATGACCGTGCGTCGAAATCACAGCAAAAAGCTTTTGACGTGTCTGTTCCGGATTCGGTTCAACACATCTGACCCCACAGCCGGCGCAGCAGTGTTTGTAAAAGTTTTACGTAAGCTGTTTATATTTTATGTGAAGGCTTCAGTTTGAAGATTACTATAGGAGGAAATAACGATGGCATTTTGGCGATATGTGGCTCTTGGCGCGGCAGGCTTGTATGCAAATTCAAAAATTAACAAATTAACGAAAAGTGTTGAAGCCATTCAGTCGAGCTGTGAAAGGCATTGGGGAGAGGGAGAGGAATGCGCGGAATACGAGGATGATTCTGAGGAACTTGAGGACGAGGTCTATTGGGAACAGCCGAAGTACAAGAAATCCGCAGAGCAACTGCACACAATACGAGATGAGCGGGAACGAAAGCAGCGTGTCGAATTCGAACGCAAGCGTATGTACTGCTTTATTGACAATGAAATAAAATACGAAGATTTTGAAGCACTTGCTCAAACTGCCGCAAGGCGCACAAAAAGGGTTAGATCCGTATCCGTTCAGGGCGCAAGAGTCTTTGCAACAGTTGAATCTCAGAGCAAACTGACCGATTGGAACTTTGAAGTTGATTTCAATAACTGGGGACATGTAACGGGGCGGTACTGGATGGATTCCGAAAACAATGACTCCGCAATACCCGAATACTATGCTAACACTCTTTCTTCTCTTATAAAAACTTTCCTAAGCAACCACAACGTTTTGCCCGAAGATTTTGCAAGCGCTGTAGACGCTAACGGATTGCTTGGAACACCGAGAGCTTTCAATTCAAAGTATAAAGAGCGTCCGTTGCAGCGACTGTTCAAAAAGGGATACCATACGATATACATGGAGCACTCTTCAATATACTACAGCGGAGAGCATCTCTATGTTGTTTTATCATTGTTTAAGCGATACGGCTTTGTAAACATAAGATGTGAACAGATAGCTGATGTCGATGACGAGAGTAATTATTATATTTACGAAGTGGAAAACGTTTACATTGCGGAAGCAACGAGTTTTGAATACGGTTATGCATTCCCTCATAATGCTCAAGTTGTTATTCGCTACCACAGCAAGCGCAAAATAACTATGCCCCTATCCGCTTCAAAACTTAAAAAGAAAAACTATCTTGAAGTAAGCGATTATCTTTATCAGCTTGGATTCAGACAGGTATTTGCGCGTAAAATTCCGGACATCGTGCTCGGCATCGTAACAAAAGAAGGAGCAGTGGAGGATGTTTTAGTAAGCGCCGGGAAAGAAGAATCAATATCTCAGGGAAACAGCTACTTCTACGACACAAACCTGATAATAACGTATCATACACGCAAGAGCAGATAGAAATTCTTCCGCGGGCGAAATCATCGGCGATACGCTGCATGTGCATATTGAAAAAGCGCTCCGTGATTTTTCCGGCGCATATCAAACGCTTGCAATGTGTTTTGCGGAAAGCATGAAACTTCCCGGAGTAAACTTTATCAACCGGCAGGACGATACCGGTGATGAGGGTCTGCGAAAATCCAAGCTGTCCTACAAACCATGTGCATTGCTGGATAAATTCACGCTGCTCTTCGGCTGACGCTCCGAAACGCTGATGCCGCACGCCGAGTATTTTTACGGAATAATTCTATTTCAACGCTGCACTTGACATTCTGCACTCGGTGATATAGAATAATATGGATAATACGGTTAACCCGACAGAGAAAGGTATGTTAACAATGTTTTTGTTTGATGGAATGTCTGCTGAAACCGGCAACGCGATCTCCGGATTTTTCAGCCAGTTCGGTCTGCCGCTGATTCTTATTGCGGCACTCATCATCATGTTTGTGCTCTCGGCGCGCAGCAACAAAAAGCGTCAGAAGCAGTATCAGTCCATGCTTGACGGGCTCAAAGCCGGCAGCCGTGTCCGCACGATCGGCGGCATCTACGGCACCGTCACCGCCGTTAAGGGCGATGTTGTCTTCGTCAGCGTCGGTCCCGACAAAGTTCGCCTTGTTTTCACAAAGCAGGCAATTGCAAGCATCGAAGATTCTCCCGTTGAAGCAACCCTCGACGGAGAAATCGTCGATTCTTCCGAAAAGAGATAATTCTCAACCCGTTTCGGATTAATATTTCGATTTTGCAGGCAAAACTCTCTGTTGAAAGCGGAGAGTTTTTTGTGTTCTCTTTTTGACAAAAACTGTTGACAGAATCCGAAAAGCTGATATAATATAGAAAAGATTATTGACTTTCGGAGGCGTTGTCATGACATGTAAAATCCCTACCCTGGTCAGAAAATTTGCTGCCGAATTTCTCGGCACAATGATTCTTGTGGTTTTCGGCTGCGGGGCAGCTCTGCTGTTTTCCCCGACCTTTCCGCTGACGACATTGACCGTTGCGCTTGCGTTCGGTCTTGTTATCATTGCAATGGCTGCCGCAATCGGAGACATTTCCGGTTGTCATATCAATCCTGCTGTTTCGCTTGCAATGCTGCTTGACGGGCGCATGGGTATCGGCGAGTTTTTCACATATCTTGCGGCACAGTTTCTCGGCGGTATCGCCGGCGGAGGCGTGCTTGCGCTGATTTCAAACGGCAACGTGCAAAGCGGACTCGGTTCAAACGGCTACCTTGAATCGGCATCAAGCCATATCAGCATTCTCGGTGCTTTCGTAATCGAAATTATTCTCACGTTTGTTTTTGTTTTTGTTGTTCTTCGTGTTACGAAAAGAGCCGAAAACGGAAAAATTGCCGGGTTTGTTATCGGCCTTACGCTGACACTTGTGCACATCTTCGGCATTCACTACACCGGAACCTCTGTCAACCCCGCAAGAAGTTTCGGCCCCGCTTTTGTGAGCGCACTGCTCGGCAATACGGCTCCGCTTAAACAGGTTTGGCTGTTCATCGCCGCTCCGCTTGCAGGCGCAGTCATCGCGGTTCTCGTTTACCGCTTTCTCTATTGCGGTGAGAGCAAAAAGTCGGAATAAACCATCACAAACGGCCTTTTCCGTGAACCGCCGAAGCTGCGAATAACCGGAACATTAATGCTCTTTTTGTTTGCACTTTTCTTTACACGAGCGGCTGCCGAAATTGGAAAACGTTCGACAGTCGTTCATTTTAATGCTTTAGATTATCAGACCAATCATTATGAGCTTTATGAATTCTTACAAACATCTCGAAAAACTTTGCGGGGAGATTATGCGCGATGAGCGACGTGTGTCCGCATACATTGACGAGATGACCTGTACCCCTTTCGGCCCATCCCTTGTTGCAGGGTGGAACAATGACTTAAAAAAATTGAAGCATTACCGCCATATCAGAAACTTGATTGCGCATGAGCCTGATTGCAGTGAAGAGAGCCTTTGCGTACCTTCTGATGCTGTATGGATTGAAAACTTCTGCACACGCATTTTGAACTTAAGCGATCCGCTGTCTCTTTACAGGCGTGCATTGGCAGAGCAACGCAAAGCTCAGGCGAAAAGCCTCCCGCAGCCGCAGGATTTAGATTTTGAAAATGCAGTTCGCACAAATGAAAACTTCAACAAGCCTTCGGCAAATAAAAACCGCGGCAACAAAGCTGCAAAACATGCAGCCGCTGCATGTTTTGCAGCCGTATTTACCGTTGCAGCGATATTGATATTGATGCTTATTCTGTTTCTTTTTTTATTAACGGCAAAATAAATCTCAACAGTTATTAAAAGTCTTGCTGTATAAAAAAATGGAGCGGGTGATGGGAATCGAACCCACGTGATCGGCTTGGGAAGCCGACGCTCTGCCATTGAGCTACACCCGCGCGAAACATTAAATATTCGAGGGTGATATTTCACCCTTGTTTGTTATCAGGCATATTATACCGCGTCTTGGGCTGAATGTCAACACAAAAATCGGAGTATCACTCACCGAACGCATGAACGGGTTTCATTTTTTTCTTCGGGCTTTCCGTTTTTTGTATTGACATGCGCATATTTTAGATATATAATCAGTATGAAACGGGCGAAAAGTACTTACCTGTTTTCAAATTTCTAAAAGCCCGCAAAAAAGCGGGCGGGAGGTACAGAATTGAAAAAGAGTCTTTTTAATGCAATTGTCAGCTTTATTCTTTGCCTGACACTTTGCGCAAACTGTTTCACGGGTGTTTCCGCACTGAGCTATGCTCAGCCGGACGGCACGCTGAGCTTTGAAAAAATCACGCATCCCGACAACGGTTCCGGGCAGAACGACGGCATTGTTGACTATGTCGGCAACGGCGTTATTTCCGCATCGGACGCCGGACAGGGCGCACGCGGGCAAAGCTATTCATGGTGTGCGGCAGGGCACGGCAGATACGTCTACGTCGGCACCTGCTACGGCGCATTGACAAACACGCTGACCCTTATGAGCAGCGTTCTCGGCGGTAATTTTGATCAGGAAAAGCTTACGGCTCTTCTGAACGTGCTTTACAACGGCACGTTTTTCACGGGTGAAGAGGACGGCGGTAATGCCGGCGGCATTTTAACGAAAATCGACACCGTAACGGGCGAAGTTACCGTTCTCATGTCCAAATGCACAACCGGCGACAATGCAATGTTCCGCAATGTTACGGCCTATAACGGAAAGTTCTATTTCTGCGGTGCGGTAAACAACCTTCCCTGCATCTATGAGCTTGACCCCGAAACCGATGAGATCACAATGGTCTATCAGGGCATGACCCTTCAGGACTACTATCAAGGTTATATGAACGGAGTCTGCACCGGTATACGCGGACTTTGCGAATATGACGGCGAGCTGATTCTGAGCTGCGTCACAAAGGACGGTCCGGTAATCCTTTCATCCTCCAACCCGAGGGAAGGCTTCACCGTTATTGCAAACCAGCAGGATCTGTTTAATTATCCCGCCTATCATTTTACGGACAGCATTTACGGCGGTTCCATTTGGGAAATTGTTGAATTCAACGGCAAGCTTTACGTGTCCATCTGCACCGGTACTCCCGATAACATGCCCGATGAAAACACAATGCAGTCCTTCGCACTTGTTCGCGGTGATAAAGCGGAGGACGGCAGTTGGAGTTGGACTCCCGTAATCGGGGACACCGAAAACGACGGTGCAAGATACACTTTCGGCATAGATCCCGAACGAACCCGCTCCGGCGCAGGCGTTTTGCAGGTTTATAACGGTTATCTCTACATCGGTGAATATAACGATGAAGAGATTGCTCTCGGCAACGTTCTTAAACACACGAGTTTCGACTTCATGAACGAAAATCTCCGTCAGTCGGTAAATCTTTACCGTATGGATGCGGACGAAAACATTGAGCTTGTTGTCGGCGATGCAACCGAAATGTTCCCGAACGGAGGCATTTCAGGCATCGGCTCCGGCTTCGGCAGGAATGAAAACCAGTATATATGGAGGATGACCGAGTACAACGGCAAACTCTGCATCGGAACATTCGACACAAGCAGCCTGCTTGAACCTGTCGGGCAGTTTGTGAACGGTGATATTCTGAACATGACTCCCGAAGAATGGGCAAGGCTCATTGGATTCATTCGCGACCTTATCGGCATCAGCGGCGGCGGCGATGAGGACGGCACGGAGGCCATGGACAAGCTCCTTGCGGAATTCAGTAACGAAGAGATTGCGCATATGCTCGCAACCGGTGATGTTTCGAAACTCGGTATCGACCTCGACAAAAAGGGCATCGCACCGGAAACCGTGAAGGCGTATTTGATGCGTGAAGAAATATCCGCACAGAACCCCGATGCTCTTCCCGATTTCGGCAGCATTCGTGACCTTATCGAAAAGCTTGGCGGCATTGAAGGCGTTATGGCAGCCGTTCGCAGCCTTTTGACCTGCGCTTCCTATCTCACTGATGCGGATCGCGGCTTTGACATGTATATTTCCGATGACGGTGTAAACTTTGAAACAGTAACAACCAACGGTTTCGGCGATCCCTATAATCACGGTCTCCGAGTTTTTGCTGAAACGTCAAGCGGACTTACCATCGGCACCGCAAACCCCTTCTACGGCACACAGGTATGGCTTATGGACGAAGGCGGCGAAACGGAGGAATACACCGTGACGTTTGAAGACGGCGTGACCGGTGAAATTCTCGGCACGGCAACTGTTCCTGCGGGCG
>OLZR01000068.1_pt1 | contig 77500 bp, 61 predicted proteins | sample 1644421 | NCBI WGS metagenome assembly OLZR01 (sample SAMEA103958132, study PRJEB25191) | human gut metagenome | biome: human-associated habitat [ENVO:00009003]; feature: intestine environment [ENVO:2100002]; material: feces | place: Germany | collected 2013/2015 | reverse complement strand
GAACTACAAAAACGCCGGAGGGCAGCGAAAAACGAAATGGATCTCGCTGGGACTTCTCGAAAAGGGCAACAAGCGCAAAGCGGAGGCGGAGCTGGCGAGGCTTCGGGCGGAGTTTGAGCCGCCTAAAGAGGTAGGCGACCTGAGCAGCGATATGCTGTTTGCCGATTATCTGCTGGAATGGCTGGAGATCGCCAAAGGGCGGCTGGCTGTGGCAACATACAGTTCTTACGCCGCAATGATCAAGAAGCCAGTCGGGCCGTACTTCCGCCAAAGGAATCTGACCTTGCGGGAGCTGGAAGCCCGACACTTGCAGATGTTTTATTCCGAAATGCTCAGAAAGGTAAAGCCGAATACGGTCATCCACTATCACGCGATTATCCACTCGGCGCTGAAATATGCGGTCAAGACCGATATGCTGGTGCAGAATGTGGCGGATAAGGTGGATAGGCCAAAGAAAAACAGCTTTCAGCCGGTTTTCCTTTCGGCAGAGGAGATGCAGAAGATGTTTGAAGCTCTCCGGGGCACCAAGCTGGAGCTGCCGGTGCTGGTGGCCGCTTTTTATGGATTCCGTCGGGGCGAAGTGTTGGGGCTGAAGTGGGACGCCATCGACTTTGAGCGTGGAACGATTTCGGTCATACGAACCGTTACAACGATTACTGTTGAAGGCAAGCAGATGGAAATTGAACAGCAGTCTGCCAAGACCAAGTCCAGTCTGCGTACCCTGCCGCTGATCGGCAGCTTCCGGGAATACTTTTTGCAGGTGAAAGAGGCGCAGGAGCTGAACAAGCAGGTCTGCGGCAACTGTTACAATCACGAATATGATGGCTTTGTATTTGTGGACGAGCTGGGCGAGCGGATGCGGGCCAATTATCTGACCTCGGCATTCCCAAAATTCTTGGAGGACCACGGCCTGCGTCGGATGCGCTTTCACGATCTGCGGCATAGCTGCGCCAGCTTGCTGCTGGCCAACGGCGTGCCTCTCAAGCACATTCAGGAGTGGCTGGGCCACAGCGACTTCACCACCACGGCGAACATCTACGCCCACTTGGATTACAAGTCCAAGATCACCTCGGCACAGGCGATGGAGACAGGGCTTGCTCTACCGGAGGGCGGCGACTTCAGCAGCCGCTGGAGTTCGATCAGTGCCGGGGAGAACAGCTGATTTTCTCCCCTGAAAACCGAAAATCGTGCGGGCTTTGCCCTTTAGGCAAAAATTAAAAAGCCTGTAAACGGGCTTGTTTACAGGCTTTTTGTGGCGGAGAGTTAGGGATTCGAACCCTAGAGACCTTTCGGTCTACAGCATTTCGAGTGCTGCACCTTCGACCACTCGGACAACTCTCCGTGTCTATTTTCGCCCGGTTTTCTTTCCAGAAATTTGCTCAAAAATTCGTTGGAGAGAAAACAGGAGAGACGGCAAAAAATATTCGATTTTGAGATTTCCTGTGTTGAGGAATATCAAGGAGAATCAGGGGGGCGAAATTCCCAGCTTCTGCCGAAATTTCGAGTCAGTCCCGTTATGACCACTTCGATACGTCTCCGTATTTAGGCGAATCATTTCGCATAACAGTATTATTATAGCGCAAATCCGCCGAACATGCAACCTGAATTGATCGGTTGACTGCATTATATATCTTCAGCTGTTATAATTCTGCTCCTGCTGTATGATAAGTTGTTATCAAAATGCTTGCCGATTCATTTTTTGTCGGAAAGGTTCGAATCGAGCCTCTCCGACAAAAATAATGAATCAAAGCGTTTCCGAAAGCTGTGCAATAATATCTCTGTTTGCTCTTAATCTTTCGTTCTCCGGTTCTTTTTCAACGGCTTTCTCGGCCATTATCAGTGCTTCTTTTTTTCTGCCCGTATAAAAATACCCCAGAGAAGCATAATCATACGGAGCGGCACCCCATGCTGCGGGTTCCGTTATGTATGTTTTCGGGCGGGTTTCAATTGCAAGTGCTTTAAGTGCAAAATACAGCGTACCTTCAAAATCCTGCCGTGCATATGCATTGCCCGCGAGTTCGATCCACGGTTCACGTAGGTACGGTGCTTCCGCCGCTGCGCGATAGAGCCAGCTTTCCGCTTCCGCAATATCATTCAGTGCCGTGCAGGCACGTGCAATAAAGCGCATCGATGCGCTCCGCTCATCCCGCCAGACAGCGGATTTCATTTCAAGGTGCCTCTTTAAGGTCGCAATACAATCGTTCCATCTACCGTAAAACATGTATTCTCTGCCGAGATAATGCATATTTCTGTCGTTTTCCGGATTTTCCCGCACACTCATTTCCAGCAGAGGCAGGTATTGTGCGCGTGATTTTGATGCATCGGCAAGATGATCAAGCTGAATGCCTTCTGCAATGATATGTCTGAAACTGCCTTCTCCCTCATATTCAAGAACCTCATGTACAGGGTTTACCCATTTGAAACCATGCCGTGCATGTATCTTATCTATATAGAACACCGTACCTTCGCTTCCGTCCTCGTTGAAATTCCACGTATAACGATAGCGCAGCATATCCGCGCCGTTTGACCACGCTTTTTCTGCCGCTGCACGCCATCCCGGATGCAGAACCTCATCAATATCTGTACAAACACAGATGTCGGCATCCTCCGGCACAAGTTCAAGCGACCTGTTCCGCGCCGCATCGAACCGCCATGGGGTTATTATTTCACTCCGAACGTTTACCCCGTGCGCCTGAAGTATTTTTACGGTATCATCGCTTGACCCTGTGTCAAGAACATATACAGCATCCGCCTCACTCATCGACTCAGCCCAGCGCGCGGCAAATTTCGCTTCATCCTTTGCAATTGCATAAACACACACTTTATAACCTTCCATATCGCTCCCCCTGTTTTCACGATTCTGTTTTGCGGAAAGCCTGCTCCGCCCGCACGCGGCAGGCGGAGTTTACCTGCACCGTCTCTTTTTCGAAGGCACATTTCCGGCTCGTTCACCGCCGCATTATCTATGCTTTAACCACCGTGATCCCGCCTGCATAGTCGCCGTTGGGAGTTGCAGCCGCATGCAGCGCTATGGTTCTTCCGCTTCTGTTTCGAAGCACAAGCTCCGTTCCTGCGGGAATCCGCCCATAGGCCGAGCCTGAAACGGACACAGGATTTCCGCCGGCTGCGGTCGTGCTTGCCGAAGAATAACCATACACATCCCCGGTAAGCGATTCAAGTGCAATCACAATATCACCCGAAGTTCCGGAGCCCTGCTCTTCCGCCGCATTTACGTTCCATACAATATGATACAGTTTTTCATCATTGGAACGCACCGCATTATTTGCCGCATCCGCACTGAGTTCTTCACCGCTGCTGCGAAGGTTTGTCAAAGGCAGCACTCCCCCATTCGGTACAGTCGTTCCTTCTCCTGTCGGTTGAACTGCAGACATCAACGCTGCCGACCGGGCAGGTTCGGCAGCAGGGCCTGTCGGGCCTGTCGGACCTGTCGGACCTGTTGCTCCTGTTGCCCCTGTTTCTCCCGCTGCTCCTGCTGCGCCTGTCGGGCCTGTCGGGCCTGTTGCTCCTGTTGCTCCGGTCGGGCCTGTTGCCCCTGTTTCTCCCGTTGCTCCTGCTGCGCCTGTCGGGCCTGTTGCGCCTGTCGGACCCGTTGCTCCCGCTGCTCCTGCTGCGCCTGTTTCTCCCGTTGCACCCGCTGCGCCTGCAGGACCTGTCGGGCCTGTTGCTCCGGTTGCTCCGGTCGGGCCTGTTGCTCCCGTTGCGCCTGTTGCTCCTGTTGCTCCGTCTACGCCTCTGATACCCTGCGGACCTGTCGGGCCCATTGCACCGTCAATGCCTCTGATTCCCTGCGGACCTGTTGCGCCTGTCGCTCCTGTTGCTCCCGTTGCGCCTGTCGCTCCCGTTGCACCCACTGCACCGGTCGCGCCCGTTGTTCCGATTGCGCCAGTCGGACCTGTTGCTCCCGTCGGACCCGTTGCACCGTAATATGTACATTCACAGCGGCAGCCGCTGCAAGGCGGGAAACCGCACGCATTACCTGTAAACTGCATGCTGTTATCATAATCCATGTTTTGCTCGCTGCCGAAATTGCTTTGCCTCATGCCTCCCTGCTGTCTTCCTCTGTTCGGCGGATTAAAAGGCTGAAAGCCGTTTCCCCTGCTTCCGTTATCATTTCTCATATCATTCACCACATCATTGCAGCGCAGTACCGTTCGCTCCCGCACTGCCGAGATGCTCCTTTCTTATTGTTTTGCTTCGCCGCCGGCTCCAATGTCGGGCTTGTACACGGCTTGCTATAAAATATGAATATTACCGATAAACAGTTACAGGTTTTGAACACTGCTGCCGAAAACAAAACAACCCGCGATGCATGCTTTGCGCATATCACGGGTCGTTTGCCCTTTTCGGAGTAATCACCGAGCATTCGTTTATTTTCGTTTTTTCGATTGAAAAACACTTCCTGTTCTCAACGTTTCGGGGTGCAATGAACCGCCGCTAAAACAATTCAACCTCCAGCCTGTCAAACGTTACCTGTTCCATAAAATCATCCGGGCGGAACACGGTGTGTGAAAAGCGGAGCAGCTCATTGACATGCTTATCAAGAATCACAGGGCGTGAAAGGTTTAATTTCGAGCACAACTCGCAAAGAGCTTCGTGCCAGTCCTCCACTTCGGAAGCGTCCTTCTGCGGAATTTCAACGACATCCTGTTCCGTTGTTTTGTTGTTTTTTCGAACTCTTGCCCAGATTTTCATCTTATTTCTCCATGTGTTTTCTTGAAAGCTGCACCGTTTGGCGATGTGTTGCAGTATCGACGCAGCGGCTGCTGTTAAGCAGCCGCCGCGCAGGTTATTTTGTTTCCAAACTTATCCGAACATCTGATCAGTCACTCACGAACCAAATATACATCCGGAGCATACCGCTTTCGTCCACGCCCTTTGAGAATCCGTAGAGTTTGTACTGCTTGCCCGCTTCAATGGGATGCTGGCGTGCGGCAGAATAGTGATCGTGATACTCAATGCTGATCGTATGTCCATCGTTAAGGGTAAACGTTGCAACGAGATAATCGTCATCATAGGTAATCTCTGCAACAGTTCCCTCAATTACAAACCCGCGAAGGTCGGTGATATGGACGGGTTTTGACATCTCGCTGTAATCACCTCTCCAAACGGTGGGAACATATTCGTTAAACACCGGCGGACGTTCCACAAAGAACGGACGCGTGTAAACCGTTCCGTCCGCAAGGGTTGCAGTGAGCTGGAGCTCATAGCACTTTGCGGCGGTGGGAAGGTTTACGGAAAACCTGAAGTTCCCGTTTTCGTCAACTGTGGGCTGATCCTTAACGGTGCATTCCGCATCCTTGGGAACAACCTGAAGCACAGCTCCTGCGGGAACGGTACCGGTGAGTTCAATTGAAGTTTCAACATTCAGAACTCGGGTATCAACTTCCTCGGGTATTGAAATTATGTCGGATGCGGTCAGCTGTTTGCTGACGGTTGCCTTGAAGGTTCGGCGCATGATCATGTATCCGCCGAGCTTGATTTCGCCGACAATTTCGTATTCGCCCTTGTCGAGCTTTGTTGTGTAAGCAAAGCTGCCGTCGGGCGCGGGCTGCACGGTTTCGTTGTTGATTGTGACAACAGGCAGATTGTTCTGAAGATCTGTCTGAGTCAAGTCAACATGCCCTTTGATTTCTATAACGCCGTTGTCGCTCGTTATGTCTTCAGCCGTTTCGAAGGATGCATTAAGCGTCGGAACTCTGAGCGTTATGCGCGGAATCTCCAGCTTTGTCAGCGTTCCGTCCTCATTTTTGAGACTTACCGAGGGGTAAATGTCGCAGCTTTCGCCCTCAATGGGTGTTATCGGGCGCAGGCGGTTGGATGCAACATTGAAAGTTACATATCCTTTTTCGGGAACCTGCTGTTCGGTCTGTGCACCTGTGCTGTCCTCATAAACAAGGACAGAACCGGCTTTTGCATAAACAGTGATATAGTAGCTGTCCGGATTGTTGGGGTTGACGATAACGCTGTTTGTTTTTTCGCCGCCGATGCTGCTGCCGTTCAAAAGGGTGTATGCAAGCACGCCGGCCGCAATTACGGCCACAACAGCAAGCACAATTATTGCAATACGCAGACCGGACGCACCGCCTTTTCCGCGTTTGCGATCGCTTCTGCGGTTCACGTCTTCAAATTCATCATAGGAATTATCGCGTCTGCCCCGCTTTGCTCCGTAATCGGCACTCGTGCGGGCAGTGTCGAAATCATCTTGCATATCAGTCGAATCTCTGCCCTTTCCGCGCTGCTTCTTCGCGCGCTTGTTCCCGCATTCGCGGCCATCGTATGCATCCGCATCATCGAAATCATCGGAATCATATTCGTCATCCGGGTTTGACTGCCTTTCCGCGCGGGGCTGCTGCCTGCGTGCGTTTGCAGAATCGTTATCCCACGGAAGTCTGTCGCCGGCGAATGCGCCCTGTGTATTCTGCGCGCTGCTGCGGTTCGCCCGTTCCGCTCCGTTCAGGCTGCTTGTTCTGTCATTTCTCTGCGCAGCGGCAGCGTTTTGGCGGTTATTTTTCTGTCGGCCTGCGTTCGGACGTCTCTGAACTTCGTTCCAATCACCGACGTCGCATGTGAACTGTCTTTCAAGCTCATCAAGGTCGCTGTCAGTGTTTTGGTTCATGTCCGCGGGATTATTGTTTTGCGCGGCATTTCGCCCCCCGAAAGAAAACCTGATATCCTTGTTCTCGTCAACGAAACCCCAAGACGGGGTATCATCATCGCGCTGCGGCTCCGAGCGCAGTGAAACTGCGCAATTCTCGCATACTTCGGAATACTCGGGATTATCGTGGCCACAATTTCTGCATTTCATTTGCGTCACCTCCGGTTAATATACAAAAGCACCTTGCAGAGCTCTTCCGAACTCCACACCTTATTATACCAATTGCGGTTTGCTCTTTACAATAGGTTTTCGACTCCATTTGAAAATAAATTGTGACTTTTTTCGGTATTTTATATCATACTCCGCATCTCCGTCCGGTGATTGTCTTCCGCTGGAACAATTATCTGTTCTCAACAACCCGCCGCGCTTTTTTATCGAATGCATTTTTATTCGTTTTGTGTTATAATATTGTGATACGGTCGGCCTCCGCGGCATGCGGAGCTGCAGATTGGAGGGATTAACATGGTCGAACAAATTCTGCCGCAAGAGAACAGTGCTTCAAACAAGCTGCCGTTTGCGGATGCGCATTGTGATTTTTTATACGGGATGACATACTATGATTATGATATTCAAACCGTCTCCGGGCATCAGAGCATGAGCCTTCGGAACATGGCAGCGGGCGGAGTGAAGCTTCAGTTCTTTGCCGCATGGACAGACATGCTGCTGAAGCAGAACCCGCTGAGTCAATGCCTTAACATGATAGATTCCTATTATCGAATGCTTGAATCAAATCCGTGTTTTGTGCCGTTCTCCCGTGATTTTGACGTAACTCAGGACAAAATTGCAACAGTGTTGACCGTTGAAGGCGGTGAGGCTGTCGAAGGCAGCGTTGAAAACCTTCGCATGCTGTATCGTCTCGGAGTGCGCGCAATGACGCTGACTTGGAATGACGTTAACAGTCTTGCCTATCCGGCCGGAAAACGCGGAAGCAAAAAGGGCTTGACCGCCCTCGGAAAGCGTGTTGTTGAAGAGATGTGCCGAATCGGAATGGCTGTTGACCTTGCACACCTCGGGGATGCAGGCATTGACGATGTGTTGGGCATTGCAGCACGCCCCGTGTTTGCGTCGCACACAAATGCACGCGCATTATGCAGTCACCCGCGCTGCATGAAAGATGAGCATATTCGCGCGATTTCAAAACAAGGCGGTGTAATCGGCGTCAATTTTTATTACAGACAATTGACCGATGAACGCACTGCCGAACTCGACGATGTGATACGGCATATCGCGCATTTCATCGAAATCGGCGGAATCGACTGCGTTGCGCTCGGGTCGGATTTTGACGGCATGAACCGCTATATCGACGGGCTTGAAAACAGCAGCGGACTGCCGTTGATTGCGAACAAGCTGAGCCGCATGGGCTTGAGCGATGCGGACATTCGCAAAATTGCCTATGGGAATCTGGCTCGATATATTATGAATTTTTGTTGACAATCTTCCCGATTAAGCATTGTTTGACCGTTTTCAAAGTACTATATACAATATTTGCCGTTAAAAGAGCCCTTTTTGTCTTTCGGTCTCCCTGTTTCAGTGGTATAATATTGGTAATGCGAGAATGGTCTCACCGCCCGCTCCGCCGTTGTGCCGAGCGGGATTATTCTGAAATGCTCCGCATCCTGTGCATTTCGGCAGAAACGGAGGTTGTGACATTGCAAACGGTTAAAATTGATAACATTTTTACCCGTATTGAGAAAAAGTATATTGTTTCGGACAAGCAGTTCGCCGCAATGCTGCCCGTGCTTTTGCAGCATATGCATGTTGATTCTTACGGAAAAAGCACTGTCAGCAGCATTTATTTTGACACTGCCGACATGCGGTTGATTCGTGCCTCCATAGAGCATCCGATTTATAAGGAAAAGCTCCGTTTGCGGTGCTACGGCACTCCGTCGGCAGAATCGAACGCTTTTATTGAACTTAAGAAGAAATACAAAGGTGTTGTGTACAAGCGCCGAATCGAAATGCCCTATGCCGATGCAATGGAGTTTCTCTGCGGTGATGCGCCCTGCCCCGACAAGCAAATTGCGCGTGAAATTGATTATGCGCTCCGCTTTTATCCGGAGCTTCGGCCGTCTTTCGGAATATTTTGCGAACGCACTGCCTATGCGGAAAACGGCGTCGGGGATTTGAGACTGACAATCGACGAAAATCTGCGCTACAGAACGCGCAACCTCGACCTGTTAAGCGGCACGTACGGCGACCCCATTCTGCCCGCAGGCAAATGCATAATGGAGCTTAAAACTCCGCACACTCTGCCGCTTTGGCTTGCCGCACTCCTTGATGAACACAGGATCTTTCCGACAAGCTTCTCAAAATACGCAACCGCGTATAACATCGAACTTAACCGCATTCTTTCTCAAAAACGCGGTGTTGCACATTGCGGCTGAACGATCCGGTATCGTTCCGTGCCCAATGTTTTCATCTATAAACGAAAGGATTTTTCACTATGCTTAACAACGTTATCGACAGTATTTTCTCCACCACAAGCACCTTGACCGCAGGCGGGTTTATTGTTTGCCTGCTTGTTTCTCTTGCATTGGGCGTTCTCATCGCCGTTTGCAGTCGATACAGAAATCGTCCCTCCAAGAGCCTTTCGGTCTCCCTTGTGCTTCTGCCGATGATAGTTCAAACGATTATCGCCCTTGTTAACGGACAACTCGGCGCAGGTATTGCTGTTGCAGGTGCTTTCAGCCTTGTCCGTTTCCGTTCCGCCCCCGCTTCAGCGCGTGAAATAACAAGCATCTTCCTCGCAATGGCTGTCGGCCTTGCAACAGGCATGGGTTATATTGCAATTGCGGTCATCCTTGCCGTGTTCGTTATTTTGGTTGACATTGCGCTTGCAAGCATCAATTTCGGCAAAGCGGGTTCCGCAGAGCGCGACCTCAAAATTGTCATTCCCGAAAGTCTCAGCTATGATGAAGTTTTCAATGATATTTTCAGCACATACACTTCCCGCCATGAGCTCATCCGTGTTAAGACCACCAACATGGGCAGCCTGTTCAAGCTCACCTACCAGATCACTTTGCGTGATGCGCGGAAAGAAAAAGAGTTTATCGACAAGCTTCGTGAGCGCAACGGCAATCTTGAAATCACCTGTGCACGCCCCGGCAACGGCAATGTTGAAATCTGATCGTTTTTCATCATTCTTTCTTTTGCCGTATCATTCTCTGTAAAAAACAAAGGTACAGCCGCCCGCAATTGCGTTTCGGCTGTGCCTTTTGTTTAAACTTCTTCTTAAATTCAGTTTTTGTTTGAGTCTTAAATATGAGTTTCAGGTTCCGAACCTGCGCATTCTCCGCCGATTAGTTCGGGAAGGAATTCTCTGCAAATCACACGATACGCGGGATGGTAAAGCCGACGGTAAGTCTCGCTGTGATGTATTGCCGGGCAGCCCGCCTCAACGTATTTCTTAAGAAAAGCCGACAGCGTTTCTTCGTCAAACGGAGTTTTCCCCTGCCGGCAGATTTCTTTCAGCAAGCTGAGCTTTTTCAGCATTCCGTCCGTTGAACCCGTTCGAACCTCCGATGAACGCACAAAAAGCTCCGCAAGCCTTGAGAGCGGAATCCTGTACCGTGCCAAAGGTTCAAGGTGCACCCGAACGAACATCCCGCCTGTTTCATCCGTCAAAGGGTGTTCCCCGGCAGCGGCGGCTTTCGTTGTCAGCATACACGCTTCATACTCCCTCTTCAGATACTCCTCCGCGATCTCTTTGCTGCGCACAAAATGCCCGCAGCCGAATTCGCTTTGATAAAGCAGCTTTACTATGTCGTCCGGCTCACATTTCGGATACAGCTCGATATGCCGCTCGATAACATGCCTCGTTTCCCGCAAAAAGGTTTCATCCTGCTTCGTATTTTTCATATTTCTCCCGTCCTGTTCTTTTCTCGCGCTATTCTATCATATGCATAAGGCCAAATCAACAAGTCTATTTTGAATATCGTTGAATAGAATTTAAACAGGCCACTGTACGGCATCGTTTTCAGAAAAAAGCAAAGGAACTTTACCTTGTTTTTTTAAAAACGCGCTTATTCAGTGATACTTGAACTTACGGAGGGCAATATGCCGGATACAAACAACAGCATCAGTCTTTCAGGCAGGGTTACGGACGGCCCGGAATACAGTCATACAATTTACGGAGAGGCTTTTTTCAAGCTTGTACTCACCGTTCAAAGATTGAGCGGAACCGAGGATAAAATACCTGTCACCGTCAGCGAACGACTGCTCGGCGGCATCCCTGTTGAACACGGTATGTATTTTCATGTTCACGGACAGATACGTTCCTATAATCAACAGACTGAAAAAGGCAGCAGACTTATCATCACCGTGTTTGCACGTGAATTCATTCCTGCTTCGGCGGATGAAACCGATGCTTTTGCATACAAAAACGAAGTTGAACTGTTCGGATACATCTGCAAGTCCGTAATATACAGAACGACTCCTTTTTTACGTGAAATTGCGGACGTTCTGCTTGCAGTCAACAGACGGTACGGCAAATCCGACTATCTGCCCTGTATCGCATGGGGACGAAACGCAAGGTATTTGCAGGATATGAAGGTCGGCATCGGAATGCACGTTATCGGAAGGCTGCAAAGCCGCGAATATAAAAAAGTTTTTGAAGACGGAACGGAGGAAATGCGCACTGCATATGAGATAAGCTGCTCCGCCGTTGAACCTTTCGAACCGACACTGTCTGACTGATACGGCGCATCTGCCGCAAATCAAGGCAGAACAAACACTTTCGACTGTTTTTTCGCTGTGCAGGCACGGCAAGTTGAAACCGCACTTGAAATCCACGCCCGATTGTGTTATATTCAACAAACAGTTTTGCCGAATGCGGCAGAGAGGTTGGTTTGTTAATAATGCGAATGTATCCGAAAGCAAAAGTATCCGAAAAGGCGGAACGCGCACTCAAAGGCGGGCACCCGTGGGTTTATGCGGAGGAGGTGCTTTCCGTTGACGGTGATTATACGAACGGCGGGCTTGTTGATGTTTATACAAAAAAGGATCGGTTCATCGGAACCGGGTTCATAAATGACAATTCCAAAATTCGCATTCGCATCTTTTCACGCAATGCAAACGACAGGTTTGACGATGACTTTTTCCGCAGGCGAATTCGTTACGCGCTTGAGTACCGCCAAACGGTCATGGGCAGCGATTTTGACTGCTGTCGAATTATTTTCGGTGAGGCCGACAGTTTTCCCGGGCTGACGGTGGATCGATTCGGAGATGTTCTTGTTTTTCAAATTCTCTCCCTCGGCACCGAAATGCTTAAGTCCCGCCTGTTTCCGCTGTTTATTGAAGTATTCAAAGAGTTCGGCATTAATATTCGGGCCGTTTGCGAAAGAAACGATGTCGCCATACGCGAAAAGGAAGGTCTGACTCAGCACAAGGGCTTTATCAGCTGTGATCTCCTGCCTCCCGCACCGGACAGCGGATTGGTAATGATTGAAGAAAACGGCATCAAATACGAAATCGACGTTATCAACGGACAAAAAACGGGCTTTTTCCTTGACCAGAAATATAACCGTCGTGCCGCTGCAAAGATTGCTGCCGGCAAAACGGTTCTCGATTGTTTCACGCATACGGGCGCATTCGCACTGAACGCCGCCGCTGCATGTGCAAAGCATGTCACTGCCGTTGATATTTCTGCGGATGCAATCCAAAAAACGCGCAGAAATGCGGAGCTGAACGGGCTTTCGGGCAGAATGGATTTCGTTTGCGCCGATGTCTTTGATCTTCTGACCGATATGGAATCCAATCGCAAACACGGTTATGATTACATAATACTCGACCCGCCCGCCTTCACCAAAAGTCGGGATACGATCGGCAGTGCGGTAAAGGGCTATAAAGCCATCAATGCAAAAGCAATGAAACTCCTTCCGCGCGGCGGCTATCTTGCAACCTGCTCATGTTCGCATTTCATGACCGATGAGCTTTTCCGTAAGATGCTTCACAATGCCGCAGAGGATGCAGGGGTTCAGCTGCGTCAAATCGAAGCGCGTCAGCAGGCTCCTGATCACCCGATTCTTTGGAATGTACCCGAGACGGATTATCTGAAGTTTTATATTTTTCAAATCGTTTAGTTTTTGTTTCGGATAAATATCCAAAAGCATCCGTGCAGTTCCGCTGCTTTCGGATGCTTTTGTTTTTTGTTCGGTTTTGATTGACCGCAGGCTGCACTAATCAATCTGAATTGTGTATCGCGTTGTGCTCCGAAGCGGTGTTAAACTTCAACATCAACCGATTTTGTCCTCAAAAGAATCCACGCGGTTGAAATTCGCATGTTCGGTGATGTATTCCTTGCGGGGAGCAACCTTGTCTCCCATCAAAAGCGTTACAAGGTGTTCTACATACGCCGCGTCTTCAATCGTCACCTGAACAAGTGAACGGTTCTCCGGGTTAAGCGTTGTTTCCCAAAGCTGCTCCGGATTCATTTCACCCAAACCCTTATACCGCTGCAAGGTGTACCCCTTCATGCCTTTCGTAATTCGGGCAAGTTCTTCATCGTCATAGGCATATGTAACATTGTTTCCCTTTTGAACCTTGTAAAGAGGCGGCATACCCATGTAAACATGCCCTCCCGTTATCAGTTCCTTTGTGTAGCGATAGAAGAACGTAAGAAGCAGAGCGCGTATATGCGCACCGTCCTGATCGGCATCGGAGAGAATGATGATTTTATGATACTTAAGGTTTTTAAGCTCAAAATCCTCGCCTATGCCGGTTCCGAGGGCGGTTATGATGGAGCGGCATTCGTCATTTTCAAGCACCTGCTCAATGCGCCGTTTTTCAACATTCAACGGTTTGCCGCGCAGCGGCAGTATTGCCTGGAACCGTCTGTCACGGCCCTGCTTTGCGCTGCCGCCTGCCGAATCGCCTTCAACGATGAAGAGTTCGTTTTGCTCCGGTGTTCTGCCCGTGCAGCTTGAAAGCTTGCCGACGAGAGGTGCGTTTTCAAGCTTGGACTTTTCACGCGCCATGGTTTTTGCTTTTCTTGCAGCTTCACGCGCTTTTGCCGCCTTCACCGCTTTGTCCGCAATTGCGGCGGCAAGATCCGAATTCTTAAGGTTTTCAAGTATCGGTGTCAACTCGTCCATAACAATAGCTTCAACCGCCGTACGCGCTTCGGTATTGCCGAGTTTTGTTTTCGTCTGCCCTTCAAACTGAATCGAACTCATTTTAAGCGACACGACTGCCGTGAGTCCCTCGCGGAAATCCTCACCCGGCAGCGGCGCATCCTTCTCCTTCAGGATTCCGGTTCGACGGCAATAATCGTTCATGACCTTGGTCAGAGCGGACTTAAATCCGGTTTCATGCGTGCCTCCCTCGGTCGTCGGAATATTGTTGACATATGAAAAGATGCTTTCGGTATAGCCATCGTTATGCTGCATTGCAATTTCAACAATGATTGCATCTTTGCCCGTGCCGCGCATTCCGCGAAAGTATATCGGTTCTTTATACAGCGGGGTTTTTTCACTGTTAAGATAGCACACAAAATCCACAATGCCGCCGTCGTATTTGTACTCGCGGCTCTTATTTTCGTCCTTCAGCCTGTTGTCGGTGAATTTGAACGTTACCCCTTTGTTCAGGTACGCAAGCTCGCGCAGGCGTTTTGCAACGACTTCGGAATTCATTTCAATCGTTTCAAAAACGCGTTTGTCCGGCAAAAATGTTACCCTTGTGCCCTGCCGCCGCGTTCTTCCGACCTCGGCAAGCGGCGCGACAGGAATTCCGGAATGCATGTTGCCGTCCGAATCTTCATAGCTGTGGAATTTGATTGAATACAGTTTGCCGCCCGTTGCAACCTCAACTTCAACGTATTCGGAAAGCGCGTTAACAACCGATGCACCGACACCGTGCAATCCGCCCGAGAACCCGTATGAATCGTTGTTGAATTTTCCGCCCGCATGGAGTTGAGTATAAACAACTTCAACGCCGGACACATGCAGCTTTTCATGAATGCCTACGGGGATTCCCCTGCCGTTATCCTCAACAACCACGGAATTATCCCTGTTAATTGTAACGCTGACGGTCGTTGCAAACCCGTTTGCCGCTTCATCAACGGCATTATCAACGATTTCCCAAAGCATATGGTGCAGGCCCCTGCTTCCGGTGCTGCCGATATACATGCCCGGACGGACACGAACCGCCTCCAGACCTTCCATTACCTTTATATCATCAACGGAATAATTGTGCTGATTTTGCATTTTTTCCTCCGTAATCAACAATCAGCTGACTGTTATTTTATATATCATCCAAATTTACAGCATTCCGAGTTCGCCGTTGACCCTTTTCAGCTCACGGCGCAGTTCCGTAAGTTCCGTTTCAAACGGGAACGGTTTTTCAGACTCCGAACGCAGCTCCGCCTCGTCCTGCTCCATACGCTCTATGCTGCCGAGTGCAGCTTCAAGCCGTGTTTTAAGGCCGTTAACAACGTTATCAAGCCTTGCAATGATGCCCATCGCGCTTTCGCTTAAATCGGAACGATAGGTCCCACTGCCCTTGAGCAGAAAGATTCGCCTTGCCCCCGAAATATCGTTCGCAAGAAAGAGTTTGAACCCCCGATATGTGCCGATTCGCTTTTCCTCACGCATAAATGCATGTTCCGCAAGCAGCTCTATCAGCCTTTCGCCCGCATCGCGCCGCCGTGTATAATTCTCGCCCGCAAGCATCATTGAAAACCCATCGCCGGTGTTTTGTTCCGCAAGAAGCATATCTTTTTGAAGAATGTCGCGCAGTTTCAGCAATTCGCTGTTCTTTGCCGGCAACTGCAAAAGCTGCTCCGCCGCTTCTGTCTTTGCGCGCTCATGCTTTGATTTCAAAACAAGTTTGCGCTGAAGCTCCGTTTCAAGCTCAATCTTTCGCTTTATGAGCGGGTTTCCGACGGCGAGTGACTTGACTTCGCTGTATGTGAGCACAACTTCATCAACCTCGTCACCGCTTCTGCTCGGGCAATCACCGTTTACAATTTGAGATATAAATCGCTGTTTGTTTTCAAGAAGCTGCCACGAATAAGCATCAAAGCTCCCGTTTGTGATGTAGCGATATATCATTACCTCGTCATTTCGATTGCCCTGACGCAGCATTCGGCCTTCACGCTGGGTAACATCAGACGGACGCCACGGAATATCAAGGTGATGCACCGCAAGCAGATTGTTTTGAACGTTCGCACCGATGCCGAGTTTGAAAGTTGAACCGATAAGCACACGTATGCGTCCCTTGCGAACTTTGTTAAAAAGCGTTGTTCGCATTGCGTCGTTTACAGCATCATGAACGAACGCAATTTCATCCGCGGGCACGCCGCGCAGGATAAGCTTTTGTTTTATATCGTCGTAAAGATTGAACCCGTCCTTCGGCGTGCTTTGGTCAAGGAACACAAGCTGGGTCAGTTTATCGCGTTCACTCCAGATTCTGAACACATTTTCAACGCATGTATTAAGTTTTGAATTCGGATTATCAGGCTCCTCGGGGTTAACAAGACGCATGTCGAGAGCGGCTTTTCTGCCGTCCGTCGTGATTTTCAGCATGTTGTCCTCCGTTCGGGCAACGCTGCCGCTCTTTACCGCCTCTGCGCGCACCGCAAGCTCCTCAATATACTTTCTGAGGGACTCGCTTGCCGGAACGGTACAATTGATATAATTCACCTTATGCGGAATCCTTTTATCATCTTCCGGAGTAAAATACAAATCCGCAATATCCGAAAACAGCAGCGACAGTTCGGGCAGGTTATAGTACCTGCTGAGCCTGCGGCGCAGCCGATAGCCTATACCGTTCGCCTCAACTTCGAATTCTTCCGTAACCTCGGAAAACATTTTGACCCAATTGTCAAACTCAAGCAGATTCAGCTCGTCCATATGTTCATAGCCGAGGTACCGCTGCATCGTGTACATGTCCGAAACGGAGTTTGTAATCGGGGTTCCTGTTGCAAAAACAGCACCCCGTCCGTCATGCGTGCGCTGTATATAGCGGAGTTTTGCCATCAAATCATCGCACTTTTTCGAGCCCTTCGGGTTCAGCCCCGGCAGACTGCCGTGTTTGGTTTCAATACTGATGTTTTTAAAATTATGTGCTTCGTCAACAAATATCGTGTCGATCCCGAGGTCATCGAAAAAAACGGCACCCTTCGGAAGAGTTTGTTCCTCCTCCCAGAGCTTTTGCAGCCTGTGTTCAATGCGCGACGCAAATCTGTTCAGCACGATATATGCATCGCTGTACACTGCACTGCGCATGGACTCCGCAATTTGCGCAAGGTGTGCGTTCAATTCGCGTTCACGCTCCCCGCGCGAAAGCGGGATAAGCGAAAAACTGCCGTAACCCATGATTATCGCGTCACAGTCGCTTTCAATAATCTGTTTCAAAACGCGGTTCCTGTTTGCGGGAGTGAAACTTTTCGGTTCAATTACAATGACCTCCGCCGCAGGATAAAGCCGTGTGAACTCATAATGCCATTGTTCGAGAATATTATTCGGAACAACAAACAGATTGCGTTTTGAAATGCCAAGCCGGCGCATTTCCATTGCCGCTGCCGCCATGACATAGGTTTTCCCCGCGCCGACCTGATGCGCCAGCAGGATATTTTTTGAATGCACGATTCTTTTCACGGCATCCAGCTGATGCTTTTGCAGCTTAATGTTCGGATCTTTGCCCGGAAGGAGCATTCTGCTGCCGTCAAAATGCCGCGGACGGATCGCACAGAAGTTTTCGTTGTAGTAGTTAAGCAATTGACTTCTTCTCGGCTCATCCCTGAAGAGCCAGAATGAGAATCTTTCCGCAATCTGCCGCGCTCTCTCCTGCGCAAGCAGAGTTTCGGCTTTGTTGACACGGCGAACCTGCTGTTCCTTGCCGTAAGGAATATATGTATCGTAAACGGCAATTTCGCGCGAATTGAGCATTCGCTCTATAATCTCAAAAGCGTTCATGCGTTCCGTGCCATAAGTAAGTTTTGCACGCGTAAAGTCCGTGAAATGCTTTTTTCCGTGAATTATATAATGATTTGCGGCGCGAATGTATTCAACGCTGATTTTCGGCTTTCCGGAAGCGGAACGGATACCGATTAAAGCAATTATAAAATCACGGTAGACCCAAGCGGGAATCCACGGACTGCCCATTGACGCCTTTATCTGCCCCGGCTGCACAACGGGCGGCATCACAACCTCAAGCGCAGAGATATTTTCCGAAAAATCCCAATCATCCGGCATTTGCTTTCGGGTATTAGATTCATCCCCTGCCGTTTTTGCGGTTTCAGCCTGCTGCTCAAGTGCCGATTTTGCGGCAGCAAGCTTTTTCATAATATTTCCGGAAAGGTATTCCTCCGCCGTAACAAAACAGCTCTTTTCGGGATCATAGTAAATCGCACCCTTGAGAGATTGAAATGCTTCCGCTTTATCGACCCGCGCCAGCGCGCAGATAAAATCAATATCAACCCTGCCGATATAATCCACGCAGCGTTCAAGAGCGGAATGCACCGTCAGTGTTTCAGGCGGGTTTTCATTCAGTTGCGAACCGTTTTCTGTCAACTTGCATCCTTTCAGGTTTAACAATATGTTTTTGTTTTCAGCCGAACTCAAAAATCAGCCGAGTCATTCGCTGCAGCAAAGGATCAGTCCCTGCTGTTTACAAAAGCTGCCCAAACCGGCATCCGCGCGATTAAGTGCATTCGCATCAAATGCTTCCGAGCGGGTGGAATATCGGTTTCATTCTTTGGAACGTCGCAATCAGCGGAATGCCTGCCGTCGCTGCAAGTTTCTCCGCCTCCTTTATGCGCTTTGCTACCCTGTCGCTTCTGTGTGCATCGGAACCTGTTGTTATATATTGACCGCCGAGATCGCGGTAAAGCTTTAATACATCCTCACCCCAGCAGGGATCATCCCACCATGCCGAAGTGTTGATTTCAATTCCCTTTCCGTTTTTTGCAAGATATGAAAAAATCTCCGCAAAAAGCTCCTTTGAAACATCAAGCGTCATTCGCCTGTCCTCATACGGCGAATACTTTGCAATGAAGTCATAATGACCGAGTATGTTCATGTAATCGCAGGTTTTAATACCTGTGAGAATCGTCTGAAGGTAGGAAAGGTATGCATCCTGTTTTGTTTTTCCGATGTAGTATTCCGGATAGTAAACATCAAATCCGTCCACAACATGTATTGAACCGATAACAAAATCGAGGTCATGCGGCGCGATGTACCGCCGTGCTTTTTCGGCGCAGTTCCCATCGTTCAAAGCAACTTCCGCTCCGCGGCGTATGCGCACTCCTTTATATAGTCCGTTGTAAGGCAAAAGCTGTTCTCGCAATGCACCGAGATCCGATGGCTGCATTGACTTATCGCCGTTATCGAAATCAACATGATCCGTGAAGCAAATCTCACTCAATCCGCGCTCGGCGGCGGCTTCAAGCTGCTCCGTCACTGTTGCGGATGCATCTGCCGAATAATTCGTGTGTACATGGTAATCTATCATAATGATTCTCCTCCGTACCGATTCATCGCCCTTTTCGGAATGACAATTATATCACGTTCATGCAATATATTCAATATGTTTTTCCCGTGAGTGCAATAATTTGCATGAATCGGCCTCCTGATACATTATTTGCGGCGTGAACACAACTCAAACGTGCCGCCGCGCCTTGGAATAAAAAAGTTCGTTTTTTGCAAGTTCAATATGGTTTTGCAGGCCGTCGCAATGCATTCGCATCGTATTCAAAATAAAAAGCCGCCCGACTTACGTTTTCGGAACGGCGTTTCAATATCGGTTTAACATACAAAGTTTAATCAGTGCGGCGTTCGGGTTCACAATTAAGCGCAGCTTATCAGGACTCGTTTGCGGAGTTTTGGTCATTTTGACGGCTGCCGCATGTTTCTTCTTTTTCAGTCCGCTGTTTCTCCCACTCGATTTTTTCGAGCCGTCTCTCGCGGCCCTCCATAATTCGCCTGATATTCGGAAGGTGAGCAGTGATGACAACAGCGGCAATCACAACAGCAATGAGCATCAGCGGAATATTGCCCCGGTTGCGGTAAATCACAAGGGCAGTCGCGATTATCGTGCCGACAACAGAGCCTACGGAAACCATTTTTGTTATTGCAATAAGAATAACCGCACAACCAACAGCAATGAGCAGCTGAACCGGGGACAGCACAAGCAGACCGCCAAGCGCGACCGCAACGCATTTCCCTCCGCGGAACTCATAAAAAACAGGCAGCAAATGCCCGAGTATCGCACCCAACAGCCCTATGCAGCCGAGTATTCCGCTCAGATTTTCGGGCATGACATAATTCGAAAACAGTGCCGGAGCAATTGCCGCAGCGGCGTAACCCACGCCGACGCTTGCCGCACCTTTCGCACTGTCGCTCGCCAAACAGATAAGCCCCCATTTCCAGCCGAAGGTTCTCAATACATTTGTTGAACCTGCATTGCCGCTTCCGCAGGCATGGATATCCGTGCTTTTGCTTCGTGCAATCTTCACCGCACTCATTATGCTGCCGAGAAGATAACCCGCAATGAGGCAAAAAACGGACAGAAGCACAGTTATCATAGTTTTCCCTTTCAGTTACCGCATTTTAATCAGGCTCAAAACTTAAATCGACCGCAGGAATGCATTTTTAAGAACCGCATACCGTGCATCAGCAGCCGAAATATGTCCTTGCAATTCCTGCATCAATCCGAATCTGCTCCTTAAGAGCGTCCAGCGATTCAAACTTTTTGACATCGCGGATTTTTTTAACGAAACATACCGTCATCGGAAGTCCGTAAATATCCTCGTCATAGTCAAAAATATGCGTTTCTATCGTGCGTTTTGTTCCGCCGACAGTCGGGTTCGTTCCGATGTTCGTGCAGGCGGGCATTATGTCGCCGTTGACGCGCGCCATGCTCACATACACCCCGTCCGCGGGAATCACGCGGGCGGAATCGGGTTCAATATTCGCCGTTGGATAGCCGATCGTTCTTCCTATACGCTTGTTTTGAACGATTATGCTGTCAAGAGCATAAGCTCTTCCCAAAAGGAGCTGTGCATCCTGAACGTTCCCGCATGTTATCATGTTTCGAACTCTCGTGCTTGAAACAGGCTCGCGCCCCAAAAGCACGGGTTGAATAATCGCCGTTTTGATTCCGTATTTTTGGCAAAGCCTTTGAAGCGTCTCGCTGTTCCCCTGCTTTTTCTTTCCGAAAGTGTAATTAAACCCGGCAACAATAATCTTTGGGTTCAATCTTTCGGCAAGCATTCGGATAAAACTCTCTGCGGAAAGGTCGCGAATCGCACTTGTAAACTCAACCTCATCAACCAGCTCAATGCCCTGCCTGCGCATAAGAGCGGCGCGGGTTTCATTGCTGCAAAGCCGAAGAACTTTTTTGCCGAAAAGCTCCTGCGGATGATTCTTAAACGTAAACACAGCAGGAACAAGTCCGGATTGCCGCGCTATCAGAACGGTTGCGTCAATTATCTTCTTGTGACCGACATGCATTCCGTCAAACATGCCGAGAGCAACCACCGTACCCGGTTTGGCTGCGTTCGTATACTCTGTGCCCGGCGTGTTAATTTTGTCCTTGTTCTGCATCAAACGCTCATTTCTCCTTCCCGAACCATACGGTGATATGCAATCCGGAATCATCCCGCAGCGCAAGGCCCATGAATTCATTTTCAAGATACAGTCTGTAGACCGTTCCCGGCTCAGCCTGCCCGCATTCAACCGAAGCTCCGTTTGAAATAAGCGTCCTTTGCTTTTCGGAAAGGTTAAAAAGGCGAAGTTCCGGCAGGTGCCGCGCAGCCTCGTCAACGGGAACAACAACCGATTGAAGTTCCCCCTCTTCCTTCAGCTCCTTCAGTTCCGCAATCGTATGCGCTTCGCTGATGTCGAAGGTTCCGGAAGCGGTTCGCAGCAGAAACGGCATGTATGCACAGCAGCCGAGGGCTCGTCCGATGTCCCTGCAAAGCGAACGGACATATGTGCCTTTTGAGCATCGAATGCGGATGAGGAAGCTGTTTTGTTCGAGTTCACAAATGGTTTCAAGCAAAAAAACTCTGATTCTCCGCCTGCGTTCCTCAACCGGAGCTGCAACGCTCCCGTTGCGTGCCAGCTTGTACATTTTAACGCCGTTCACACTCAAAGACGAATAAATCGGCGGCACCTGCTCAATTTCACCTATGAAATCAGGCAGAATTTTTTCAAGCTCCGCTTTTGAAACCATGCGGCTGCTTTCGGCGATCACCGTGCCGCAGGCATCCTCCGTGTCGGTTTCCGCTCCGAACCGAATCTCCGCAATGTATTCTTTTTCTTTATCAACAAGATAGTCAAACAGGCGGGTTGCCCTGCCTATGCAGATGGGTAAAACGCCCGCCGCAGCAGGGTCAAGCGTTCCCGTATGTCCGACGCGCCGTTCACCGAAGATTCTGCGTATATCCACCACGACATCGCTCGATGTCATTCCCGGCGGTTTCAGCACGCTGACTACTCCTTCAAATTGCATTGTTAATCAATAATTCCTTTGTTGTTCTGTTGAAACGCATCCTTGCTTTTCATTCGGGCATTAGTGCATACCGGGAAAAGAATCGTGTTTCTCATCCCTTTTCAGCTCTGCAATTGCCGCCTCTGTCGCGCTCGCAACAACGGTTGAAAGGGGCAGCCATGCCGTGTATCCGGCCGCTCTTTCATGCCCGCCGCCGCCGAATTTGTTTGCAATTCGGCAAACGTCCCCGATATCCTTGCTGCGAAGGCTGACTTTAAAACTTCCGTCCGCGCCTTCACGGATAAAAATTGCGATTTTAACGCTGTCGATATCACGAACACAGTCAACAATGCCTTCGCAATCCTCGTTTGTTGCATCAAAGCTCAGCATCTGAGCTCTTGTAAGCACGCCTATGCCGATTCTGCCTTCATCCTCAAGACGGATCCTTGATGTCACAAAGCCCTGAACCCTTGTTTTCGTGTACGGCACCGTTCGGTAAATCAGTCGGTTGACCTCCGAAATATCAACCAGTTTCTTTTCAATGAAATCGGCAATTATCCGCAAAGCATTCGGTGTTGTGTTGCTGTATGAAAGGTTGCCCGTGTCGGTGACTATTCCGGTATAAAGGCAAATTGCGGATCGCTTATCGATCGCAACACCGAACATGCCGTAAAGCTCATAAACAATCTCCGCCGTTGCCGCCGCATCCGAAACAACAAGGTTCACTTCGGCATAATGCGGGTTCGTAACATGATGGTCAACACATGCCTCTGCCTGCGCGGCATCGAACAAACGCACAGCACGGCCGAAACGCGGCTTGTCCGCACAATCAACGGCAATGACGCGGCAATAGCCCTCGGCATCCTCGGGCATTTTGACGGTTTCCGATTCCGGCAGGAATCCGTAAATCTTCGGAACGGGGTTCGAGCAAACGACCTCTGCAGTTTTTCCGAGAGCGTTCAGCAGCAGTTTCAGCGCGAGTGCCGAACCCAGGGTGTCTCCGTCCGGGGAAATGTGCGTGAGCAGCGTGAAACTCTGCCCATCGGATATAAACTTTCGGACATCGGCGAACTCCGCCCCATGTTTAGTCTTCATTTTGGGTGTTTTCCTTATCTTCTTCCGCATTGTTCCGATTCGCGTCAAGCTGAGCGCGCTCGGTTTGCAGTTTGTTGATTATTTCGGAAATATGCACGGAATACTCGATTGAGTCATCAAGAGTGAACTTCAGAGTCGGTATTCGGCGGATATCGATTCTGCGCCCAAGCTCTCTTGCAATAAATCCTTCCGCACGGTTGAGCTGAGCAACGGTTTCTTTTCGAACCGAATCATCCTTATCGTACACACTGACCCGAACCTTTGCAAGCTTCAGGTCGTTTGTTGCTTCAACGAGCATTATTGTCGTCATTGGAGATATTCTCGGATCTTTCATCTCGCGGACGATTTCGCTCAGTGCTTTTTTGATTTCTTCATTTATTCTGTCGTATCTGACTGATGCCATAAGCTTCCTTTCGGGTTTTGAATCCCTGCCGCCGAAATGCTGCATTTAAATTTCCGTCGTTCGAGCCCGCCTTTGCAAACGGCCTTCTCCGCGTTCCGAATAACTGTTCTTCGGACACATGCCGGTTCTCTGTTAATGCGTAAACGCTCCGGCAGAAATTTATCTGATCAGCGTTGATTTAATCCCCGGTCTGTACCGCGGCGCAAAAAGCGTTTCCGGCACAGCCGGGGACGGATTATTCTGTTGTCAGCGTTTAACCTCTTCCATCGTGTAGGCTTCTATAACATCGCCTTCGTGAATATCGTTGAAGTTCTCTATACCTATGCCGCATTCATAACCGGCAGCAACCTCGCGGACATCGTCCTTGAACCTGCGCAGCGATGCAATTTGGCCTTCATGAATAACCACGCCGTCGCGAACAACGCGAACCTGCGCATTGCGCTGAACCTTGCCGTCCTGAACGTATGCACCCGCAATCGTGCCGACGGAGCTGACCTTGAACGTGTTTCTGACGCTTATTGTACCCAAATGCACTTCTTTGAATACGGGCTTGAACATACCCTTCATAGCGTTTTCAACATCTTCAATCGCCTGATAAATGATGCGGTAGGTGCGGACATCTACCTTTTCCTGCTCCGCAAGATTGCGTGCTCCGCTGTCGGGACGGACATTGAAACCGATTACGATCGCGTTTGAAGCGGAAGCGAACATAACATCCGACTCCGTAATTGCGCCTACGCCGCCGTGAATGCACTTCACGCGGACTTCCTCGTTGGAAAGCTTTTCAAGAGCCTGTTTAACAGCCTCAACCGAACCGTGAACATCCGCTTTGACAACGATGTTGAGCGTTTTGACTTCGCCCTCGGCAATATGGCTGAACAGATCCTCCAAGCTGACCTTGGACAGGTTTTTAAGCTGCTCCGCTTTGATTCTGTTGCGGCGTTCCTCCGCAACCTTTTTGGAAACCTCCGCAACGTTCATGATATCGCCTGCGGAAGGCACTTCGTTGAAGCCGAGAACTTCGACCGGGCAGCTCGGGCCTGCGGTTTTAACGCTTTCGCCCCTGTCGTTCATCATTGCACGAACCCTGCCGTATGCAATGCCCGCAACAATGGGATCGCCGATTTTCAAAGTGCCGTTCTGCACAAGAACGGTTGCAACAGGACCTCTGCCCTTGTCGAGCTGGGCTTCAATGATGGTTCCCTTTGCCGCTTTGTTCGGGTTTGCCTTAAGGTCAAGAACATCCGCCTGCAAAAGAACCATTTCAAGCAGCTCATCAAGATTCTGCTGTTTCTTTGCGGAAACGGGGACGCATATCGTATCGCCGCCCCAATCCTCGCACACGAGACCGTGTTCCGTCAACTGCTGTTTGACTCTTTCCGGGTTGCTCTCGGGCTTGTCGATCTTGTTCACCGCAACGATGATGGGAACACCCGCCGCCTTTGAGTGATTGATAGCCTCAACTGTCTGCGGCATAATGCCGTCATCCGCAGCAACAACAAGGATTACAACGTCCGTGACCTGTGCACCTCTTGCGCGCATTGAAGTAAATGCCTCGTGGCCGGGAGTGTCGATGAAAGTTATCATCCTGCCGTTGCATTCAACCGTGTAAGCACCGATATGCTGAGTTATGCCGCCCGCTTCACCCTCGGTAACATGAGTTTTGCGGATCGCATCAAGCAGAGAAGTTTTGCCGTGGTCAACATGGCCCATGATCGTGACAACGGGAGGACGGGGAACAAGATCTTCCTCTGCATCCACTTCTTCGGCATTCTCCTGCATCGTCTCCTCATAAGTCTTTGCAACCTGGTGTTCAAGCTCGATATCGTATTCCATTGCAACAAGCTCACAGGTCTCAAAATCGATATCCTGATTGATGTTTGCAACAATGCCCATCATGAACAGCTTTTTGAGAATTTCCGCTGCGGGTTTTCCGATTTTTTCGGAGAAATCACGTACCGTTATCGTTTCTGTCGTTATAACCGCTTTTTCGATAACAACGGGTTCGGGTTTGCGATATTGAGTTTGTTTTGCGGCTTTCTTCTTTCTGCCGCCGTAGGATCCGCCGTCATCCTCCCAGTTTTTCGCGGAGGGAGCGGTTTCCTTCATGATCGTCTTTTTGTTCTTTGCCTTCTTTTCGGTGTCGAAGGTGCGAACATAGCTGCTCTTGTTTTCAGGCGCACGATTTTCCTTTTGAATAATTGCAGGTGCTTCTCCGGGCTTTCTGCCGACGGGGCGCTGCTGCGGACGCTGCTGCCTGTTCTGCTGTGCATCTTTGTCATCCGGACGGCCGAAACTGCGGTTATCTCCTCTGCGCTCGCCCTGCGGTCTGTCGCCGCGTGCGTTCCTGTCATAAGGAGGCCTGTCGCCCTGCGGCCTGTCGCCGCGTGAATTTCTGTCGTAGGAAGGCCTGTCGCCCTGCGGTCTGTCACCGCGTGAATTCCTGTCGTAGGAAGGCCTGTCGCCCTGCGGTCTGTCGCTGCGGGAATTTCTGTCGTAGGAAGGCCTGTCGCCCTGCGGTCTGTCACCGCGGGAATTTCTGTCGTAGGAAGACCTGTCGCCGCGGCGGCCGTCGTTCGTTCTTTGCGGACTGCGGCTTCTGTCGGAATTCCTTCCGTTTTCGGGAGACTCGTTCTTCTTGGGCTGCTCTGCATTTTCGGTTCGTTCCGCAACACGTTCGGAAGAGTCGGACTTTGCGGAAATTTCGGTTTTTTCCGCTGTATTCTTAGCTTTTGCAGCCTGTTCGCTGTTTTGTTTTGTTTCTTTGTTTGCTCCGGGCATTTCTTTGTTGTTTTTATCCTTTGTTTCTTGCGCGTCATTGACACTGTCTGCGACCTTGTCAGCAACGTTATTCCGAACCGGTTCTGCCTTTTCGGGCTTATGTTCGGCGGGCTTATCCACGTTTTGTTCCTGTTCCCGTTCCGCCGCCTTTTCGGGTTTGTTTTCTTCGGGCTTCGGCGCGGGCTGCACCGGCTTTTGCTCGGGCGGTTCGGGCTTTTGCGCGCCCTTCTCGGGCTTCCTGTCCGCATTTTCGGGTCTCGGTTCACCCTGTACCTTTTCCGCCTCCGCCTTTGGTGCTTTTTCGGTGCCTGCATCAGCGGCATTTCCCGCTGTGGGAATTCCCGCCGCGGCATTTCCCACTGTGGGAATTCCCGCCGCGGCATTTCCCGCTGCGGAATCGCGATCGCTGACGTAAACGCCGCGCTGCTCGTCCGAATTGAGGTATTCAATCAAACGTTCAGCCTTTTCTTTTTCTCTGCGTTCCGCCTCTGCGGCGCGCTCCTTGCTGATAAGTTTGCTTTCATGGCGTTTTGCCGCTTGGAGAGAATTGCCGATGTCTGTTTTGAGGACGCTCGTTTTATCCAGCAATTCCTGTGCTGCGGCTTGGATCCTTTTTGCGTTGTTTAATAATTCAGCCTTTGTCATCGGTCATTGCCTCCGTAAGTTCAGTCATTGCTTCATTGTTTTTGTTGGAATTTTTAATTATCATTGCCGAAAAACCTTCGTCCGTCACGGCGGCAACCATTCTGGCAGGTTTTCCGATCGCGCTGCCCATTGCACGGATTCTTATCAGCGGAATGTTTCTGAAGCTGCATGCATCCCGCCATTGTTTTTTTGTGTTTTCTGACGCGCTCTCATCGAGCATAACAAGCTTTGCCGTTCCGGATCTGACGGCTTTTTCAACCGAAAAATCTCCGGAAGCAATTTTGCCCGCTTTCATCGCCAAACCGATTGAATTGTTGAGTTTTGCGTTGGTTGTTGTCAAAGCAGCTCACCCCTCTTTGTTGTTCGCGGATGAGTTCGGCAAATCGGGCACCGCTTCGCGCTTTTCTTCCGCCGAATTTTGCGGTTCGGGTTTTGAGTGCTCAACCTGCGCCGCAAGCCTGTCAAAGACTTCGGGTTCGATTTTTTGAGAGAATGCCCTTTCAAGCGCACGTGTTTTAACGGCTTTTTTAAGGCATTCTTCCGTTGGGCATACATACGCACCGCGTCCCGCAGCTTTTCCTGTTAAGTCAACGGAAATCTGCCCGTCTTTGCTGCACACAACGCGCACGAGTTCTCTTTTGGGCCGCATCTCACGGCAGCCGACGCACATGCGCAGAGGGATTTTCTTTTGCAATTCGCAACCTCCGTACCGAAGTCCGTTCCGATTCACCAAGAACCTCGGTTAAAATTTAAATCATGTTTGAAATTTTGTTTCGGTGAAAATCAGATGTTCTGCCCGCCGAAATCATCAAAATTCATCGAAGCACCGTTGAATCCCTGCTCTCCGAATGCCTCGTCATCATTGAACATATCGTTTCCGCTTTCGCTGCCGGGAACGCCGTCAACGGAACCCATCTCAAGTTCCATATCCGCTTCAGCCTGGGAATGACTCTTGATATCTATCTTCCAGCCTGTGAGCTTTGCGGCAAGCCTTGCGTTCTGTCCTTCCTTGCCGATTGCAAGTGAAAGCTGATTATCGGGAACAATGACCTTTGCAGCCTTTTCCGCTTCGTTAATGTAAACCATCAAAACCTTTGCGGGACCGAGTGCCTTTGCGATATAAACCGCAATGTCGGGATCCCACTCGATGATGTCCATTTTTTCGTTATGGAGCTCGTTGACGATGTTTTCGACCCTTGTGCCGCGTTGTCCGACGCATGCACCGACGGCATCAACCTGGGGGTCAAAGCTTGCAACCGCGATCTTGGTGCGCTGTCCGGCCTCACGCGCAACAGACTTTATCTGCACGACTCCGCTCTGAATTTCGGGTACTTCAAGCTCAAACAGCCGCTTTACAAGGCCGGGATGCGTCCTTGAAACGATAATCTGCGGGCCTTTCGTGTCGCGCTGTATTTTCAGAACATAAACCTTGATGTGGTCATTCGGCGCATAGTTTTCGCCGACGATAACCTCATTGAACGGAATTATGCCGTCGGTTTTGCCGAGTTCAACATAAACACCGTTCTTTTCGACGCGCTGAACAATTGCCGTCAGAACTTCGTATTCTTTGTCGGAATATTCCTCAAAGATTGCGCCCTGTTCCGCTTCGCGAATGCGCTGCATAACGACCTGCTTTGCAGTCTGCGCCGCGATTCTGCCGAAATTCTTTGTGTCCGCTTCTTCCTCGAGAACATCGCCGATTTCATAAAGCGGATTTATCTGCTTTGCTTTTTCAATTGAAATTTCCGTAAAGGGGTTTTCAACCTGTTCAACAACGGTTTTGGAAGCCCAGATTTCGATTGCACCTGTTTCGCGATCCAGATTCGCACGGACGTTGCAGTTCACATTGTAGTTCTTTTTATAGGCACTTACAAGTGCGGATTCGATAGCATCCGCAAGGATATCAACGGAAATCCCGCGCTGTTTGCTGATTACGTTAAGCGCACTGATAAGCTCGGCATTGTTCTTCATTATATTTATACTCCTTAGAAATCACAAATATTTTTCGGTTTAAAATTTAAATTTTTTGAACCCGCAGACCCGGGAATGTTTAAAAATCTATGTGCGGACGCACGAGTGCCGCCTGCCTGCGCCCAACGGTGACCGTTTCCGAAGCTTCGCCGGGCTTTCGCGGCAATGTGCGAACCGTAAATGATTCCGCATCAAACGAAACAAGCTCTCCGCAGAACTCCTTTTTGCCTTTCAGCGGCGCATAAAGCTTCACGTCGATCGTTTTGCCGATGCTGCGCTGAAAATCTTTGTCTTTTTTCAGCGGGCGATCTATGCCGACGGAGCTGACCGAAAGATAGTATGCCTGTTCAATCGGATCCGCTTCATCAAGAATCGGATCAACAGCATTGCTCACAATTTCGCAATCGTCAAGTGAAATTCCGTCTTTACTGTCGATATAGAGGGTGAGAACCCAGTTGTCGTATTCCTTTTGATATTCAACATCATAGAGCTCATAGCCCAATTCACGAACTTTTGCTTCCGTGAGTTCAAAAATCCTGTCTGTCAGCTTCAACCGCAATTCCTCCGAAACGCAATGCATGCGCAAGGTTTTTTCAAAATTAAAGAGCGGGTTTTGCCCACTCTTAAATGCACGAATAACTCATGCCGCTCATCCGAAATGATGCATTTGAACACAATTTCAAGGCTTAAACGCATCAAAAAACTCATTACTGGGGTAAGCATACCATACTTTGCCTCAAAAAGCAATAGCTTTCCGAAAAAACATTGCATATATTGCGGAATTTTCCGAATATCGCTCGGTTCGGATGTTCCTGCTGTCCGTGCGGCGTCCCGTCAGAACATTGAGACCTGATCACTGTCCGGTAAATCGTTAAGGCATCCGAGGGCATCCAACTTTTCCATCACGGCGGAATTTGCGCGGGTACGCTTCACAAACTCCTCGCGGGAAATAAATTGTCCTCCCTCCGCGCCTTTTTCAATCAGCAGAGCAGCGTTATCGCCCAAGCCGGCAATAGCATTGAACGGCGGGCGAAGCTTGCCGTCCTCAACAGTGAAACGCGTTGCTTTCGATTTGTAAATATCTATCGGGAGCAGCTCGATTCCGCGCAGATTCATCTCGTAGACCATTTCAAGGATAACTATCTGTTCCTCGTCCTTTGTTTCAAGTTTATCCTTTGCCTTAAGCTCTTCAAGATTGCCGAGTACGCGTTCCGCGCCGCCGAGGCACTGTTCAATATCAAATTTATCCGCACGAACCGTGAAATAAACCGCATAGAACGCAAGCGGGTAATGCACCTTATAATATGCTACGCGGAAAGACATCATAACATACGCCGCTGCATGAGCGCGCGGGAACATATACTTGATTTTTTTGCAGCTGTCGATATACCACTGCGGAATATTGTTCTCGTGCATTGCATCCTCCATCTCGGGCTTAAGTCCCTTGCCTTTTCGGACGCTCTCCATCGTTTTAAACGACAGCGAGGGTTCTCCGCCGTGTGCAATGAGATAGTTCATAATATCATCGCGTGTGCATATAACCTCCATCAGCGTTGCGGTGCCGTCCCGCACAAGATCCTGCGCATTGTTGAGCCACACATCCGTGCCGTGGGAAAGTCCGGCGATACGAACAAGCTCTTCCATTGTTGTCGGACGCGTATCCATCAGCATTCCGCGAACAAAGTTTGTTCCGAATTCGGGAATGCCGAGGCTGCCGACATCGCATTTCAGCTCCTTAAGGGATATTCCGAGTACCTCATCCGACTTAAAGATTGACATTGTTTCTTCATCGTGCAGCGGAATACTCTTCGGATCTATGCCCGTTATATCCTGAAGCATTCGCAGCGTTGTCGGGTCATCATGTCCGAGAATGTCAAGTTTGACAAGTTTGTCGTCCAATGCATGGAAGTCAAAGTGTGTTGTTATGCTTTCCGCATCGATTTTTTCCGCCGGATGCTGCACGGGACAAAAGTCAAAAATCTCCAAATCTTCCGGGACGATTACAATGCCGCCCGGATGCTGCCCCGTTGTTCGGCGTGTGCCGACGCAGCCCATTGCAAGACGGTTTTTTTCCGCTTCGGAAAGGTTCAGTCCGTATTCCTCGCAATAGTGCAGCACATAACCGTATGCGGTTTTATCTTTAACGCCCGAAATCGTGCCCGCGCGGAAGGCATGACCTTCACCGAACATGACCTCCGTAAACTTGTGCGCAACGGGCTGATATTCGCCCGAAAAGTTAAGATCGATATCCGGAGTTTTATCACCCTTGAAACCAAGGAAAGTTTCAAAGGGAATTTCATACCCTTCCCGTCGCAGCGGAGTTCCGCAGTTCGGGCAGTCTTTCGGCGGAAGGTCGATCCCGCAGCGTGAGTCATCGCCTACATCGGGAAATTCGCTGTATTTGCAATTCGGGCAGCGATAATGCGCGGGGAGCGCGTTTACCTCGGTTATCCCTGCAAGGTGTGCAACAAAGGACGAACCGACCGAACCCCTTGAACCGACAAGATAGCCGTCGCTGAGGGATTTTGAAACGAGTTTCTGCGCAACCATATAGAGTGATGAGTAACCGTTGCCGATGATTGAGTTCAATTCCTTATCGAGTCTTTTTTGGACGATTTCCGGCAGCGGATCCCCGTAAAGCTCGTGTGCGGTGTTCAGGGCAAGGCCCTTAAGTTCATCCGCCGCGCCCGGAAGTTCCGGCGAGTAAGTTTGTTTTTCGTCCAAAAACGGGCGGAGCTGAGAACACATATCGGCAATCAAATTTGTATTCTTAACAACAACTTCAAACGCCTTATCGCTGCCGAGATATTGAAACTCCGCAAGCATATCTTCCGTTGTTCTGAAATAAAGAGGCGGCTGAACCGCTGCGTCTTTGAAATTCTGAGAGCACATCAGTATTGCGCGGAAAATCGAATCCTCCGGTTCGATAAAATGAACGTCTCCCGTTGCAACAACGGGTTTGTTCAGTTTTTCGCCGAGCGCAACAATACGGCGGTTGAAATCGCGAAGCTCTTCATCATCCTTTGCAAGCCCCTCGCGCACAAGGAAGGCATTGTTTCCGATCGGCTGAATTTCAAGGTAATCATACCATGAAGCTATCTTCAGCAATTCCTCCTCGCTTTTTCCGCCCACCATTGCACGGAAAAGCTCACCGGCCTCACATGCCGTGCCGATTATAATACCCTCGCGGTGCAGGTTGAGAAGACTGCGCGGAATACGCGGTGTCTTATAAAAATGGTCAAGGTTTGAATACGAAACCAATTTATACAGATTCTTAAGTCCGGGCTGCGTTGCCGCAAGCAGCACTATGTGGTTCGTTTTCTGCTTGTGAAGATTTTTTATCGTGCAGTCAATCAGCGGAACCGTCGAAACATTCAGCTCACGGCATTTGCTCAGCAAATCAGCCGTGTTTTTTGCTGTCCATTCCGCTGCCGCACCCGCATTCAGCTCCGGAAGCTGTCTTTCCTCCGCCTTTAAGTCACGGCGGAGATACTGCATCAGCATTGAGCCCGAAACGCAGTTTTTGCTGAGCTCGAGTTCCTTTCCGTGCCCTGCCGCGGCAGTCAGTTCATGCAGCAGATCAAGCTGTTCCGGGCAATGCAGAACAAGCGCCGCCCCTCCCGCAAAATCCGAAAGCATATTCACCGCTTCGGAAAGCAGAGGTGCACCGTCAATATCATCATCCGCGTAACCCGTCAGCTTTGCAATGCGCGGAAGCTGAGGGACGCCGGGGTTCACCGGAGTTCTGAATGTTGAAATAACGCGCCCGAACGAATCGAACTTCACTGCGCCGATATCAAACACGCGCCCGTGAATGCCGCTTCCGAAATATGTCACCGCAACGGCACAATACTCCCTTTCAAGCGGAACAAGTTCGCAATCGGGAAGCAGATAGCCTTCGCAGCCGAATATAACCTTTATATTGTTCTTTTTGGCGGCTTTTTTGGCCTCCGGGAAAGAGTGCACAACGCCGTGATCGGTTATTGCAATTGCCGTATGCCCCCATTTTGCGGCAAGCTCAACAACTTTGTCCAGATCCGCCGTTGCATCCATTGCGGACATTCTTGTGTGAAGGTGCAGCTCAACACGCTTTTCGGCCGATGCGTCAGTTCTGCGTTCGACGGGATAACGGTTTATATCGTCCGCAAAAATACAGTAATCACGGGCATAATTATCGTACCTGAACCAGCCGCGCACCATCAGTGCCGCGCCCTCCTCCTTTGCTTTTTCAAGCAGCTGTGAAGTTCGCGCCTTTGCTGCTTCATCCGGAAACAGCTTTACCGCAACGGAGTTTGTGAGGTCGGTTATAAAAACCGTGATTATAACCGTTCCGCGCTTTGGTGAAACAAATGTTTCAATGCTCAGTATTGTTCCTTTTACAGTGACGCGCCCGGATTTATCGTCCAAATCCGCCATGCGCTGAACTTCGGGTTTGAGAATTTCTTTTCCGTAAACAATATCGCCGGGAGAAAGCTTTTTAATGTTCTTGCGCTGCGTTTTGACGGTTTTTTTCAAAGCTGCCGCATTTCCCCAATCGCGCTTTACGACCGGTTCGGCAAGATCGATTCCGTCATCCGCATTTGCATCGGCAACAATGCGCAGCGGCGTATTCCAACCGTAACTGTGCGCAACAAATGCGCGGAACTCACCTGCCGCCGCCTGAGACACTGCACGCGTGTACCGTTCCGGAACAAAGAATACATATTCGCCTCCGTGCCGTTCAACGCGGGAACGGCGCAGTATCGGTTCAAGCTGCGGTGCAGTTTCACACCAAAGATCCAGAAGCAGCAGTTCGGGTTCACCGTCTCCGCCGACAAGCCGCGCAACAACCTCGGAATAGTCAAAGCTGCATTTGACCGTTTGATATTGAAGCTCCGCCTGTATGTTTTTTTCCAGCTCCTCCGTTTCGGCAGGCAGCAGCAGACGCGCACACTCGACATCAACACTGATTTCGCCCGTTTTTTTGCTGCGCACGGCAGACTTTATTGAAACCGTCCCGTTTGCAAGATACTCAACGGCAAGGTTCTTTTTTGAGTGTCCGCCGTTTTTTTGCTTCTCTGCTGAATTTTCTTTTTGATTTTTTGCACGCACGGAATCGGGCTGCCTGCACTCATCGATGCCGGATTCCCCGTACTCCGAGTACGAATAATACCCCCCGTCCGGCGGATCATCCCTCCACGGAACATCAGCCGTCATTTCGGAGAAATTGTCAGCCGGCGGAAGATCGTCCAACGGAACATCAGCCGGCGCAGCCGAGCCGGGTGTTCCGCCGTACTCATTTATGTTTTCGTACATATTCAATTCTTCCATACTGCTTTTGTTCATTTTCAACATGGCTTTCTCAACAGTGAAAGCTTCCTTCCGCTTTTCGGGTTGGCTTAATTAAGCAAAATCATTATCAATTGCAAAGCCGCGATCGAGTCATTTTGCTTTGATTCGGTTTGTTAATCAGCTCAAAGATTCAATGCATGAATCAAGAATCATATCATGTCGTTTCATTTCCGTTTCATCATTTCCGATGCATCTGCGATGAACCTGTCCACCACTTGCGGCAGCTTATCCGAATAGATTATTTCGCCCTTTTTAAACACAACTGCGTTCACCGAACCGAACGCAATGCCTATATCAGCTTCACGCGCTTCGCCCGGGCCGTTGACAGCGCAGCCCATAACGGCGATTTTCATTGCATTGCCCGTATCTTCGGGCAGCGCAGCGCGAACCTTTTTGACTATTTCTTCAAGGTTAACGCGGGTGCGCCCGCAAGTCGGGCAGCTCACAACATCCGCCCCGTCCTTACGCAGGCCGACAGCGCGAAGTATCTTCTTTGCTGCCTCAACTTCCTGCAAAACTCCTCCGGTCATCGAAACGCGCACCGTATCACCAATGCCGTCAATAAGCAGGCTGCCGATTCCGATTGCGGATTTCAGCAATGCGGTCTCGCCCATGCCCGCCTCCGTAACACCGATATGGAGCGGATACGGCATAATTTGCGATGCCAGGCGATAAGCGCGTACAGTCGTTACCGGATCCGACGCTTTAAGCGAAACAACAATATCGCTGAAGCCGCAGTTTTCAAGCAGTTCCGCGTGACGCTGCGCACTTTCAACCATTGCTTCCGCGCATACTCCGTATTTTTGCAAAAGTTCTTTTTCAAGTGAACCGCCGTTCACTCCGATACGTATCGGAACTCCGTATGCCGAGGCGCATTCCGCAAGCTTCCGCACGCCCGCTTCCGAGCCGATGTTTCCCGGATTGATGCGGACTTTGGCAACACCCGCCTTGATTGCACCTATGGCAAGTCTGTAATCAAAATGGATATCCGCAACGAGCGGAATATGTATTTTTGATATTATTTGCGGCAATACTTCAACGCAGCGATCATCATAGACCGAAGAACGGACGATTTCGCACCCCGCATTCTCAAGCTCCAGAATCTGTTTCACCGTTGCTTCAGCATTGCGCGTATCCGTGTTTGTCATGGACTGAATCGAAATCGGTGCACCGCCGCCAATGCGGACTCCGCCGACATTCACCTGTATTCTACTCATATTCAAACCGCTTCGTGCCCGTTTATTTCTTCCGTTTCGGAGTAAACCGTCCGAAGCTGCCTCCAAACTTTTTTATTGCCCCGTTTGCCGTTTTCGGCATTGTGCGCACGGCACAATGGTAAAGCAGGACAAAACAGGATAAATATTGAAACTTTCCCGTTCCGCCTGCACGTGTTTACCTGATATCAATAATATGACTGCAATCCCACTCATGCGGGGTTTTGCTCATTGCAGCATGACCGACGGAAATTCCGATCATGAATTCGCGTTCCGCTTCTATACCGAGCAGTTTTTTATATTTTGCCGCATTCGGGCCTTCAAAAGCGAGCCTCGGCAGCCCGAGTATGACGGAATCCAAGCCGATGCTTTTTGCGGCAAGCGCAATATTCTGCACCGCTATACCAGCATCAACCCCGGAAAATTTTGCCGGATGAGCAAAAATACCTACAAAAAGAGGTGCATCGTACATAATTTTGCCGCCGCGCTGTTTGATTCTTTCGGCAAAAGCAGCATCGCCGCCGGCGCACGCCGCCTCCACAACGCCCGCTTCAAGCTCTGCAATGATTTCCGCATTCGTAACGAACACAAACCGCTGATCCTGTGCGTTCATTGCCGTCGGTGCACTGAGCGCGGCATTCTGAAGCAGAGAAATCTGCTCTTGGGTGAGTTTTTCGTCCGTGTAGGCGCGAATGCTGCTGCGTTCAAGCATCGTTTTGATAACATCGTTTACATGTGCCTTTGAATTATCGTTCATTTTCTGCCTCCGATTTAATGTAATCATTTCAGTATCGTTTTACCGCTCGCGGCGCACTGCCGCACTTCAAGTATAATTCAATTAAAAAAAAATAGCAACCTTTCGCAGTGAATAAATTGAAAAATTTGCCGCAGCCTCTTCTGCGCATGAGCTTCGCATCCCGTGAACAAACTAATAAGGCAACAGCTTCGGCTTTTCGGCTGTTCAAAAAAAGCAGGAGGTACGCAAAATGAAGGCTATCGGTTTTGTCTCCGGAATTGCGCTCGGCATGGCAGCGGCGGTTGCTGCCGTTTCAGCGGTTTATCCCGACATTCCCAAGCGTGCAAAGCGCGACACGAAGCATATCTGGCGCAGCATGATGAGCAAGCATTGATCCCGCCCGCACAAGCTGTTACAAATCAGCGCTTTTGAAGCGGTGCATTTCTTCATGCATATTCATGCACAAAAGCCGCAGTCGTTAAACCGCGGCTTTTTGTTTTATGTTATTGTGTTTACACTCCGCCCGAATCTGCGGAGCTGTCAAGAATTCGCTCGGTGAAAAGCTCAGCCTGCGATTTCCTCGGGATAAACGCTGACGCACTTGCGGCCGCCGTGCTTGGTTTCAAAGCGAAGAATGCCGTCAACCTTTGCAAACAGCGTATCGTCCTTACCGATGCCGACGTTATTGCCGGGATGGAAATGTGTGCCGCGCTGCCTTACGAGGATGTTGCCCGCAAGAACGAACTGACCGTCCGCACGCTTGGGTCCCAAACGCTTGGATTCACTTTCACGACCGTTACGGGAGCTGCCGACGCCCTTCTTATGTGCGAAAAGCTGCAAATTGATCCTGAACATAGTTAAACCTCCCTCTCTGTCAGTTTAAGATAATCACTATAATCTTGTTCAACGGAACGAAGCCCTAAGAGCATCGTTCCAAGTATAAGCTCTGCCTGCTGCAATTTTGAACCTTTAACGGTTTTTTCAAGCATCAGATAGAGCCCTCCGTCTTTAATCTCCAGTGCGGCCGGGCAGCGGACAAGTTCCGAAACGCCCATTGCGGCGGTCTGCGTGATTGCCGAAACCGCTGCACAAACAATATCTTCTCCGCATTCGGCATAACCCGTATGTCCGTGTGCATCAAAGCCTATCGGTTTGCCGCCCTTCAAAAAAACGGTTATCTCGGTCATGCAATTACCTCTCAGCCGATGGAAAGGATCTTGACCTTGGTGTAGGGCTGACGATGACCCTGTTTCTTGCGATAATCCTTTTTGGGCTTATACTTGAAAACAACGACCTTTTTGCCCTTGCCGTGTTCGAGAACCTCTGCCTTTGCAGAAACGCCCTTAACAACGGGGGTGCCGATCTGAACGTTTTCGCCGTCAGCCATCATCAGTACGTCGAAATTGACGTTTGCACCGATCTGCTCATCGAGCTTTTCGACCATGATCTCGCTGCCAACCTCAACCTTGTACTGCTTACCGCCGGTTACGATGATTGCGTACATTATAATAGTTCCTCCTCTTACCAGTCTCGCCCTTCCGGTGAATGCCTTCGCATCACTTTGAACCGTTTCGGAGCGGCTCAATGAGTAATGTTATCATATTCAGCGTGCATTGTCAAGCATTTTTTGCCGTCACGGCTGTATATTTTCGCCAAAACACTTCCCTTTCCGCGCGTTCTGCCGTATAATCGTCATATGGAGTTCAAATATTTCAAAAACATGCTTGTTATCAGCGGCGTGAAACCGTTTGATCTTGAAAAATGCTGCACCTGCGGGCAGGCGTTCCGTTGGGTCAAAACCCACATGCGTGTGCAGGCGGGTTTGTTTGACGAATGCGGTCTGCCTGATGCCGAAGCTTCCCTTGCGTTCACCGGCGTTATTCGCGGACGCGCCGTGCTTGTTATGCAATCCGACGATTCGCTTATTGTCACTCCGTGCGCAAAGGGCGAAGCACAGCTTTTTATCGATTATTTTGACCTTAAACGCGATTATTCCGCCGTTGAAGCCGCGCTTGCAGCCGACGAAAGGCTTCGGGTATGCCTTCCCGGTTCGTCGGGCATTCGCGTTTTTAACCAGGAACCGTTTGAAGCGCTGATCTCGTTCATAATATCTGCAAACAACAATATCAAGCGTATATCGGGTATTATTGACAGGCTCTGTTCCCTTGCGGGAGAAAAGCTGCCGGTGCGGTACTTTTCCGACTGCGCGAACGACGACTGCGGTTTTAATTTAAGCAGCGAAGTTTTTGCTTTTCCGACGCCGGAACGCATTGCCGCACTTTCCGAAGATGAATTGAAGCAAATCGGTGCAGGTTACCGCGCTCCGTATATAATCAAATCCGCCAAACGCATTGCCGACGGTTATGATCTTGAAAAGCTGCGGTCGCTTCCGACAGCCGAAGCACGAAAGGAACTTTTGACGTTTCCGGGTGTCGGCCCGAAGGTTGCGGACTGCATTCTTTTGTTTTCTCTCGGACACGCGGATGCTTTCCCCGTTGATGTATGGATCGAGAGAGCAATGACCGAACTGTATTTTTCCGACTCATCGACCGCCGACGTCTCGTCCGCCCGCCCTGCGCCTGCAAAATCAGAAATTCAGGCCGCCGCACGCAGCATCGGCAAGCTTTCCGGAATCGTTCAGCAATACATCTTTTTCTATGCACGAAATCAAAAACTCGGCACATAAAGCATCCCGTCCGAAATGCCCGAATGCCGAGTTAAATACCGTTTTAAAAAACGACAACAATGAGCGTTTGCTCTTATCCTCTGCCCGCCGCCGCAAAAACATTTGCATTATGTTCAACATCGGGCAAGCTGCCCACATGGGACAGACTGCCTTCAAAGAACAGGCATACATGCCCTTCCATGCCGTTATCCGCCACGGAATCGCTGCCGTGCGGATAGCATTGAATTGAGGCAGCGACTGCCGTTTCTCCGAACATCACAACAACGGGACGTTTAAGAAAGTTATACTCGCTTCCGCAGATATAGTTGAAAGCTTCAAGTTCCGATTCGGAAGCCAACTCCGCCTCGGCATGGTTTTCCCCGCCTGTGAACACGAGCTTGAATTCCTTGCCCGTGTTGCAGTCAATAACCGTATACTCCTCGTTGACATTCAATTTCTGTTTTACGGTGTTCCAGCTTTGAACCTCGCCTTTAACCTTTAATGTATCCGCAATCGGCCCGCGCGGCAGATGAACCGAATCCGGAATGCGAAATTTCGGCGCACTCGGCGCAAACAGTTCAAGCATGGACTGCTCCCCCATTCTTCCGTCAACGCCAAGCCTTTCACCGTAGGCAACACAGCGGGTTTGGAATTCCTCAACCGCTTTTACTGTCATTGCCCTGTAAACCCCGGTCGGCTTAAACCAAAGGTAGCCCAGCTCGCGCAGGCGGATCTGTATCCGCACAACCGTTTCGCCCGCCGAATTTTCGGAATAGATCTCCGTTTTTGTCTGCGGTTCCGCATATGCGGAAAAAAGGCTTAATGCAAGCAGCATTGCCGCAAGAACCGCCGCTGTAATTCGTTTTGTTTTTCTCATAATATTCAATCCTTCCGGAATGTTTGGTTTTGTGCTGCTTTCGCCGCATTCGCCGGCTTTTGAAAGCTTCTGTCAACAGTATACCACAAGTGTTCGGCATGAACAACCGCAAAAATCACTTTTCCTTCTTTTTCAAAACCGATATTGATTAACCCAAAAGCTTTTGATATAATAAAATGCGGCGATTCAATGGCTGAATGTCCGCAATCGTATGCGGCTGACTTTCGGCGTTGAAAAGGCTGCAAAGTTTTGAGTTCGAGGAGGAAACATGTTTAAGCTCAAACAAAACAACACCACAGTTCGCACCGAATTGGTTGCGGGCATCACGACCTTTATGGCGATGGCGTACATTCTGATGGTCAACGCAGGAATGTTCTCCACGCTCGGAGGCGACGCACTCGGCGCAAGTTATTATAACGCCGTTTATATCGCAACCGCAATCTCCGCAGTGTTCGGAACGCTGCTCATCGGCCTGCTTTCCAACCTGCCGCTTGCACAGGCATCCGGCATGGGTCTGAATGCATTCTTTGTTTACTCGGTTTGCATCGGCATGGGCTTTACCTATGCAAATGCGCTCGTTATGGTTCTTGTGGACGGCATCGTGTTTCTTCTGCTCACGGTCACAGGCCTCCGCAGGCTTATCTTTGACGCAATACCGAAAGCTGTCAAGGCTGCAATTGCACCGGGCATCGGTCTTTTCATTGCATTCCTCGGGCTTCAGAATTCCGGAATCGTTGTTAACAGCGATTCCACACTCGTTGACCTGCACTCGTTCAACATTATCTTCGGCCACACTACATGGGCAGAGATAATGCCCCTGCTCATCACCATTGCGGCTCTCATCGCAATCGGCGCAATGTCAAAGAAAAAGATCAAGGGCGCAGTCTTCTGGGGTATCATCGGCGGCGCAGTGCTTTATTATGCACTCGGCCTTCTGACGATCGACGGATTCTATGCAAGCAATGTTCAGAGCAAGCTCTCTCTCAACATCATCCAGCCCTTCCGTGATTTCTTCAACATTTCTTTCGGCAAAGTTTTCACCGAAGGCTTCAACTTCTCCGAATACATCGCTGCCAACGGCGTCGGCAGCTTTGCGGCAACGTTCATCGCTTCCATGCTCGCATTCTGCATGGTTGACATGTTCGACACTCTCGGAACTCTATACGGTGCATGTTCCGCCGGCAATCTGCTCGATAAGGACGGCAATGTTCCCAACATGAACAAAGCCATGTTCGCCGATGCGGCAGCAACATGTTTCGGTGCAGTCTGCGGCACTTCAACAGTTACCACCTTTGTTGAATCCTCCGCCGGCATTGCAGAAGGCGGCAAGACCGGCCTTTCCTCCGTCTTCACGGCTGCAATGTTCTTCATCGCAATGTTCCTTGCGCCCATTGCCGCGCTCATTCCGAGCTGCGCAACCGCCGCTTCGCTCATCTTCGTGGGCATTCTTATGATCGGCGGCGTCAAGGAAATCGACTGGAGCGATGCTTCTGCGGCAGTTCCCGCGTTCATGACCATGGCGATCATGCCGTTCACCTACAATATCTCCTATGGTATTGCGTTCGGCCTTATCTCCTACATCTTCATCAAGCTCTTCACCGGCAAGATCAAAGATATCAGCCTCAGCACCTGGATCATCGGCATACTGTTCGCCGCAATGTTCTTCATTGCCCGCTGATAACCGACATACGAATCGTGTGAATTTGCATTGATTCCGACTTAAACAAACAAAAACGACCTGCCCGCTTGCCGGCGGACAGGTCGTTTGCTTTATGCTCACATAATTTCTTTGAGTGCGCTTCCGGAATCATCAATCCATTTAACCTTTCCGTTCAACGATGTTCCGCCGACAAACCCGGCAGCAGCGGACGGACTTTTGCTTTCTCCGCTTTGTATTTCTGCCACTCTTCGTATTCCTTATTTGTGATTTGCTTCATGGCGGTTACCTCGTTAGGCGGGAATTTGTTGTTACAGATTTACCACATACTCTGCGAGCGCAAGAGCAATGTCAAAATGTCCCGGATCATGTTGCGTGTGTTTGACCTGCCCCTGTACTGTTCTGTTTGTCCATTCCGGTGCATCCAGTAGATCTCCGCTTGTAAAGAACATGTATACTTCCAAACCCCGGAAATCACAGACCGCCTGAACAGCCGCTCCTTCCATTTCAACCGAGATGCAACCGTCAGCCTTATGCTTTTCAAAGTTATTGACGGTTTCTCTGTAGAAAGCATCTGTAGTCCATGTCCCGCCCATAACGTAGGGAATCTTGTTTTCTTCCATGAAAGCCTTAATAACGTCATGGTTTTTGATCCGGATATAGTCTGAGGCCGGTGCATAGTGGTAGGAAGTCCCTTCGTCACGATAGGCTTCTGTTGGAATCATGACTTTACCTCTGGCGATTTCTTTGTTGAGACATCCTGCACCGCCATAATGGATGATCTTGTCCGTGTCCAAGACAGTTGATAATTCTTCAATTGGGACTATACAAGCAGGAGCTCCTACCCAAGTTCTAAAAAAGCCGAATTTCTTTCCGTGATACCTGAGCATATATACAGAAGTTGCTCCGCAAGCCATAGCGTATTCTCCGATTTTCTGACAGTCATAGTGAGAGATTACGTACTTTTCAATCGCTTGAGAGAAAGTGTAAATGACCGCATCCACATGAATAGCGTTCTCGTTTTTCTTTACATTGATTTTCGCAGGGGATTGATCATCATATGAATCTGTTATCATTGAAGACACCTCTTTCCTTTATCAGAGTTTTGCCGAACGTGTTACGAACATCGGTATACATCGATATTGATGTTAATATCAGATATCGATGTTAATAATATCAATCGAGGGTTTTTGAAGCGACCTCTTCATTGATTTTCTGTTCGAAAGCGTCGAGGGTCATTGTGCCGAGATCGCCGCCCTTTCTTGCGCGAACTGCAACAACGCCGTTTTCGACCTCTTTGTCGCCGACGATGAGCATGTAGGGGATTTTCTGCATTTGAGCTTCACGGATTTTGAAGCCGATTTTTTCGTTGCGCAGATCGGTTTCAACGCGGAGACCCTGCGCTTCGAGTTTTGCGGCGATATCGCACACGGCATCGCGGGTGCGGTCGGTCATTGCCATGACTTTGACCTGAACGGGTGCAAGCCATGTGGGGAAAGCGCCGGCGAAATGCTCGGTGATAACGCCGATGAACCTTTCGATAGAGCCGAAAACAACGCGATGAATCATGACGGGGCGATGCTTTGCGCCGTCCGCGCCGGTGTATTCAAGTTCAAACCTTTCGGGAAGCTGCATGTCGAGCTGAATCGTGCCGCACTGCCATGTTCTGCCGAGACAGTCCGCAAGGTGGAAGTCGAGTTTCGGGCCGTAGAATGCGCCGTCACCCTCGTTAATGACGTATTCCTTGCCGAGTTCGGTGATTGCCGCCTTGAGGGTTTCGGTTGCGAAATCCCAATCCTTTACGTCGCCGATATGGTCTTCGGGCATTGTGGAAAGCTCGATGGAGTATTTAAGGCCGAAAGTGGAATAAACCTCGTCGAACAGGCGGACGACGTTTTTGATTTCGTCCTTCATTTGATCCCAAGTCATGAAGATATGGGCATCATCCTGAGTGAAGCAGCGAACGCGGAAAAGGCCGTGCAGCGCACCTGAAAGCTCGTGGCGGTGAACAAGGCCGAGCTCACCCATGCGCAGGGGCAGATCGCGATACGAACGCATCTCCGTTTGATAAACGAGCATGCCGCCGGGGCAGTTCATGGGTTTTACCGCAAAGTCCACATCATCAATAACGGTGGTGTACATGTTGTTTTTGTAATGATCCCAGTGACCGGAACGCTCCCAAAGGCTGCGGTTGAGCATTATGGGCGTTGAAATTTCAACATAGCCGTAACGCTTATGTACTTCGCGCCAATAGTCAATGAGCTTGTTTTTGAGCACCATGCCCTTGGGCAGGAAGAACGGGAAGCCGGGGCCTTCGTCCATCATTGCAAACAAGCCGAGTTCCTTGCCGAGCTTGCGGTGGTCACGCTTTTTGGCTTCCTCCAGCATGTGGATATATTCATCCAGATCCGCCTTTTTTTCAAAAGCGGTTGCATAGATGCGCTTGAGCATCTTGTTTTTTTCGCTGCCGCGCCAGTATGCGCCCGCAACGCTCATGAGCTTGATATTTTTGCACTTGCCTGTGGATTCAAGGTGCGGGCCTGCGCAGAGATCCACAAAATCGCCCTGACGATAGAAGCTGATCACGGCGTCTTCGGGCAGGTCGCGAATGAGCTCGACCTTGTAGGGCTCATCCTTTTCCTGCATGAAGCGAATAGCCTCCTCGCGGGGGAGTTCGAAACGCTCAAGCGGCAGGTTTTCGGAAACTATCTTTGCAATTTCCTTTTCAATCTTCGGAAAATCTTCGGGGCTGAAAGGAATATCCGTGTCAAAGTCGTAGTAGAAGCCGTTATCGATCGCAGGTCCGATTGCAAGCTTGACTTCCGGCCAAAGGCGTTTCACGGCCTGTGCAAGGATGTGCGAACCCGTGTGGCGATATGTCCATTTGCCGCCGTCGTCGGCAAAGGTGAGCAGCTTCAGCGTGCAGTCGCCGTGAATGGGCAGTGCCGCATCATAAAGCTCGCCGTTAAGCTCTGCCGCAAGCGTTGCCTTGCGAAGGCGCGGGCTTATGCTCTCTGCAACGGCATATGCGTTCACGCCGTCTTCAAACAGGCGGACGGAACCGTCAGGGAAAGTGATGTTGATCATTTTAAATCTCCTTTATACGTTGATATTATAAGCAAAATCAGCGGCGTTATGTTCACTGCTGCCGTGCAGGCCGTTTTTAAGCTCTGCTGCCGAAAACAAAAAAACCGCCCTGAACAAAAGTTCAAGGACGGCAAACAGAATACCGCGGTTCCACCTTGATTGCGGAAATGCGCCTGCACTCCGCCGCTCAAAACAGTTGTAAGGCACTGCTGCCGCAAGCGAACATCGGGGCGGTTTTCGGTCTGCGGCAGGGATTGACTTTCAGCCCGGGGTCAATCCTCTCTTAATCTGCATTGTGCAAGCCTACTCTTCCCGACAACCTGCCGATAAAGATTCGAAACGGATCGGTTTTTCGAGAAACATGAATGCCGTTCATCGCACACAAAAAACCTTCGTTCATCGATTACAACAGAAATTTTAACGCAGTTTCAAGAAATTGTCAAGCACCATTTTGCACGGTTTGCACATAATACAATGTGGATTTTATTGCCGGCGTCCGCTTTTCCCGCCGTGCGCGCGCAGGCAACCGAAAAAGGAGCCAATATGCAAACCTATTCCGTGCTTACCGACGAATATGCCTTCACCGCCGCAAAAACGGATGCATTTATTACCCCCTCCGTTTTCAATTCAGCCGATAAGATGCCGACAGAAGCAGAAAATGAGGATGGAAACAAAGCTGTTGAGGAATCCGAGCCGCTGAGTATACGCTCACTGCTTGCGCGGCGGATGCGGCTTTGCGGGCTTGGACATGTTGAAATCAGCTGCCGTTCGGAATCACGTCTGATGCTGAACATTGCGGACGATGACGAGCTGCGCCTTTTTGCAAGAGCACTGAGCGAGCTTATGCTTGTTGACCTCCGTTATTTTGAATTTGCAAGAATGGTTGATATGCTTCCGTTTTCCGTTGATGAAAAGAAGAAGATACTTCCCTGCGCCCTCGGTTCCGCACCCGAGTCAGATCTGAACATAATCTCCGAAAGGGTCTTTGATTACCTTTGCGATAATTCGCTTCTTAACCTTAACGGATTTTTGCGGTTCAGGCTTCAGGATGTTATCGAAAGCTGGCAGGTTTCCGTTGATATTGCCGCCGAGGAATTCCTGCTGATTGAGGAATACAACGAGCTGCTTGAAATCCTCGGCTTGTTTTCCGATGTTCGCCCGACGGACGGAACGGATGTTCTCGTGATACTTCAACCGGACGGCAGCTGCACCGTAACTGACGGAGACAAACTCCGAATCGACTGCGCACCGAACAGCAACGAAGGCGTGCTGAGTATGCTCACCGGCATGGCTCCCTCTCATATCACACTTTTTGATTTCAGCAACGGCACGTGTGATAAGCTTTGCCGGGCAATATGCCTTTTGTTCGGAACTCATGTTGAAAAGGATTGACGGCGCGCTTCAAAAAACGGATACATAAAAACAGCTCACGGGCACAGTCCCTAATCAACCCAAGAAACGCATTCCCCGCCGCACAGCTGCAAAACATCGCCGTGTGCGGTGTTTTTATGCCGTTCAAATTGTTCCGTATTGCGAAACTGCCGCAATTGGTGTATAATTCATACTGATAAGATATTGACTGACGGCGGAGTTCTCCGTGTGTGATACGCAGAACACGCTTTTTCGGAGGATAAATGGCATACCCAAAGGAACTAATCAGGAATTTTTGCATCATTGCGCATATTGATCACGGCAAATCCACCCTTGCGGACAGGCTGATGGAGCTTACGGACACCGTTTCGAGCCGCGACATGGAAGAGCAGCTTTTGGACTCCATGGACATCGAGCGCGAGCGCGGCATCACGATAAAATCCACCGCCGTACGCATGTTTTATACCCATACCGACGGAAAACGTTACATGTTCAACCTTATAGACACTCCGGGGCATGTTGACTTTACTTACGAAGTCAGCCGCGCACTTGCCGCCTGTGAGGGAGCGGTGCTTATCGTTGACGCAACGCAGGGAATTGAAGCGCAAACTCTTGCAAACGTCTATCTTGCGGTCGATAACGGACTGGAAATTCTGCCTGTAATCAACAAAATCGACCTTCCGTCCGCCGATGCGGACAATGCGATTCAGGAAATCGAAGATATTATCGGCATTCCTGCCGAGGATGCTCCGCGAGTTTCCGCGAAAACGGGTCTGAACGTTGAACAGGTGCTTGCGCGCATCGTGACGGATTTTCCCGCGCCGAAGGGCGATACAGAAAAGCCGCTGCGTGCATTGATTTTTGACAGTTTTTACGATAATTACAAGGGTGCGCTGAGCTATGTGCGCATTATGGACGGCGTTGTGCGTGCAGGCGACAGAATCCGCTTCATGCACACAGGCAATGAATTCGACGTTACGGAAGTCGGCGTGTTCTCTCCAAGCCTCAAACCAACGGACGAGCTTTCCGCCGGCGAAGTCGGATACATTTCCGCATCCATTAAATCCGTTGCCGAAACCAAAGTCGGCGACACGATAACCCTTGCGGCAAACCCTGCCAAGGAGCCGCTGCACGGCTATAAGCACGCAAACCCCATGGTATTCTGCGGAATTTATCCCGCCGACGGTGCGGATTACGAAAACCTGCGCGATGCGCTTGAGAAACTCATTCTGAACGATGCTTCCATCAGTTTTGAACCCGAAACCAGTCAGGCACTCGGCTACGGCTTCCGCTGCGGTTTCCTCGGGCTTTTGCATATGGAAATTGCACAGGAGCGACTCGAACGCGAATTTGATCTTGATCTTGTTACCACTGCGCCCAGCGTAATTTACCGCGTTATCATGACGGACGGCAGCGAAGTTTGGATCGACAACCCCGCGAACCTGCCCGCACCTACGGAAATCGAACGCATGGAAGAACCCATGTGTTCCGCACACATCATGACCCCGCCGGAGTATGTCGGCACGATTATGGAGCTTTGCATCGAAAAGCGCGGTATCTTCATCGATATGGTCTATCTTGACCCGACCCGCGTAAAACTTTCCTACTCCATCCCGCTGAACGAAATCATCTTTGACTTTTTCGACAGTCTGAAGAGCCGCAGTAGGGGCTATGCATCGTTTGATTACGAAATCAGCGAATACGTCCCCTCCGATCTCGTTAAGCTCGATTTTCTGCTTAACGGCGATATGTGCGACGCGCTTTCGACCATTGTTCACCGCGACAAGGCGTACGCAAAAGGGCGTGCCGTCGCCGAAAAGCTTCAGGAAGTCATTCCCCGGCAGCAGTTTGAAATTCCGATTCAGGCTGCGATCGGCGGCAAAATCATTGCCAGAGAGACCGTGCGTGCTCTTCGCAAAGATGTTCTTGCAAAATGCTACGGCGGCGACATCACACGCAAAAAGAAGCTGCTTGAAAAGCAAAAAGAAGGTAAAAAGCGCATGAGACAGATAGGTTCCGTGGAACTTCCCAGTGAAGCATTCATGAGCGTTCTGCGCATTAATTGACGGAGAAAACCATGAGCGGACTTTATATTCACATTCCGTTTTGCAGGAAAAAATGCGCATACTGCGACTTTGTAAGTTTCGCCGGATGCAAGCAAGACGCATTTGAGCAATATTTCAAAGCTCTTTTCAGGGAAATCGACCTTATTTCGCCGATGCTCCCGAAAAAGGAGTTTGAAACCGTATTCATCGGCGGCGGAACGCCGAGTCTTTTGCCCGCCGGAATGATTCCGCGCCTTGCGGCGAAGCTTCGCGAAAACTTTGTTTTCCCCGCCGATGCGGAAATTTCAATCGAATGCAATCCGGAATCCGTTTCACTCGAAAAACTCGTTCAATATCGTGCCTGCGGAATCAACCGTATTTCGTTCGGACTTCAAAGTGCCGATGACGCTGTGCTTAAGGCAGTCGGACGCATTCACACCGCCGCAGATTTTTTCCGTGCATTTAAGCTTGCACGGCAGGCAGGTTTCGACAACATCAATGTTGATATCATGCACGGCCTTCCCGGACAGAGTTTCGAATCTTATCTTGACACGATACGGCGCACGGCGGAACTCGGTGCGGAACATATTTCATCCTATGCTCTCATTCTTGCCGAGGGAACACCCCTGTTCGAAGCAGTGCGGAACGGTTCAATCGAGCTTCCCGACGAAGATGCCGTTGCTGATATGGAAGATGCCGGTTTTGACCTGCTCCGCAGCTTTGGTTACGAACGCTATGAAATATCCAACTTTGCCATTCCCGGCCGCGAATGCCGCCATAATTTGAACTATTGGGCAAACGGCGACTATCTCGGCCTTGGGCTGAATGCGCACTCCGCACTTCATGTCAACGGCAAATGGGTTCGTTTTGCAAACAAAGCGGAGCTCAGCGGTTACAATGCCGCACTTAACGACGGAAAGCTGCCCGTTGAAATGACCGAAGAGATTTCCCGCGGGGATGAGATGTTCGAGTGCATCATGGTCGGTCTCAGAAAGATAAAGGGTATTAACCGCGCGGAATTCGCACAGCGCTTCGGCATTGACCCCGTTGAGCACTATGCCTCCGCCGTGAGCGATGCTGTCCTTGCGGGGAATATGGAAGTTACGGATGATTCAATGCGGCTTACACGGCGCGGACTGGATTTTCAAAATGAAGTGCTTTTAAACTTCATGTAAAATTCAATTCGGAATATTAAAATAAAATTATTGCGGCGCAGCCTGCAAAAAGTCAGCAAAATTATAATTAGCAAAATGATAAATTAAAAACACCGAAAACTCGGTGTTTTTAATTGCGTTGTGAACACATACTGGTTAAATCCGAACTTAGGGCAGCTTCCGGGCGATGGTATCCGGCCGGCAGCCGGTATTGCAGAGCACCGCCGCTTCCGGCGCTGCCTGCTTTACGCTGGCGATCAGCGCATCATCCACATCCTGACCGGCGGCGTTGGCACTGATGCACAGGCCGTCCGGGTGGGCCTTAAAGATCGCGGAGCGGGCAATCTCTGACAGAGGGCGTGTGTCCGGATTCCTGTCTGACTCCGTATTGATAAAATTGATAAAATAGAGCATTTTCAGTGCATCCGGATGCAGCATGGCAATGATGGGCTTTTTGATATGAAACAGCTGCTCGGTCCCAAGCATACACATTCTTCTTTGCAAAAAAACTCCCGGGCACAGCCGGGAGCTGACAATCCCTCGCTCAGCCCGCTTTGGGGGCCGAATCCCCCGCAGCAGGGAGTAAGGAGAGTAAGGCTATCAATAATCAAACTGCCGGTAGTAACGGCGGATGGACAGCGGATGGCGCAGGAACAGTTCCATGTAAGCATCCACACGGTTGTTCACGGCGTGCATCATCAGATGGGACAGTGAGCCCCGGAATTCGGGACTGATGCCCTCCATGGGCAGCTCCTTTGTGTCGATAATGGTATAGTTGCCGCAGACCTTAGGCAGGAACCGGGCTACCCGCTCTGCCAGAGGACGCTGCTCGTCTTCACCCATGAACAGGGTCACAGGGGTATCTGCCACCAGGATTTCCTGCATACCGTGGAAGAACTCGGGGCAGGTAATGGACTTGGTGCGAATCCACATCTGCTCTTCCCAGTAGCACATGGCATAGGAGTAGGTAGCGCCCCACTGGTTGCCGGCGCCCACAAAGTAGTGCGGAAGATCGGGATGCTCCTTCAGGAAGGCAACCTTCTTTTCCGCGTAGTCATAGGCCCATGCGTCGGAAATTTTTTCAATATTCACCAGATCCAGCGCCAGGTGGGCTTCCATCTCCTGATTGTAGCGGTCATAGTCGGGGAATTCGCCGTTCTTGTACATCAGGTAGTTGGCGACCATGAAGAATTTCAGCTGCTCGTTCTTGGGGTAGAGCACCAGATGATCCCACTTGCCCTCCCGGGTCAGGGTGGAGCCGGGGGTATCGATGAAGGCGAACACCCGCACACCCCGAGCCTTCACAGTGTCAATGAGCTGCACCATTTCCTTGGTGTTGCCGGAGACGGTGGAGTAAATGACCACAGAGCGGTCAGTCAGCCGCTTGTTGCCGGTTGTCAGGTACTCCGCAGCATTCTCCACATATACAGGCAGAGAAGACTTGCCCCGCATATAGACCTCAACCTGCATCGCGGAAGCGTAGGTGCCGCCGATACCGATGAAATAGATGTTGTCAAAGCCTTCCTCCCAGATCTGATCCACGATCTTCTCAATCCGGGGACGCAGAGCCAGCGCACCGTTGACACTGTCGATATCGCCCTGCTCGTTGAAGTTTCTCAGGCAGGCACCCTTGGCCTCGGCCCAAGCTTTCGATTCGTAATTCATACTATATTCGATCCTTTCCTGTCAAAAGACGCAACTTGCTAATAAATTGGTGTGGTTTTCATATCCATATTGCGGAAGAATTGGAAAGCGTGCCGAATCGCTTTGTCCCTGTAGGGTCATTCATGATCCCCCGGTGCTTCCGGATACATATTGCCATAGCACATCCGCTCGATATAGAATATCTCATCTTCCGGATGAATCCCAAACATCATGACGAACTTTGCTCCGGCAGGGCGTATCATTTTCTTGAGAACCTTGATAGAGGGCATCGCATTTCGATCCGGCATGGTCTGGGTAAACCCTTTCAGTACTTCCGGATCCCGTTCGATGTGGCTTCCCGTGGCAAAGACGCCTTTTCCCGCCGCACGCCGCAGCAGACCTTCGTTCGCCAGCGTGTCAATGGCGTTGCGAACCGTCTGCCGGGTCGCAGCATACTCATCCGCCGGCTCATTTTCGGAGGGCAGCGCCGTACATTTTTTCTTACCAGGCGCCGAAATACTTCAGCGTCTCGGTGGCGTTGGCCGCTCCCTTCTGCATGGCCTCATCGATGGGCAGCCCCTCCACAATGCCGTACAGGAAGCCGGCGATATAGCTGTCGCCCGCGCCCATGCTGTCCACAAGGTGTTCACAGGGAACGATGCCGAATTTATGGAACTCGCTTCCGTCGTAGCACAGACTGCCATGCTCGCCCAGCAGGGCAATGACCAGCTTGGGACCCCGGGAGTGGTAGCCCTTCATCTGATCCCGGAGGGCAGGTGTGTCGCCGTCATCACTGGAGAAGAAGAGGTAGTCTGTATAGGGCATGGCGATCCGGCTGGCCTCGTCCTCGGGACGGGTGGCGCAGTCAAAGGCGGTGGGGATGCCACGGGCCTTCAGCGCCCGGAACTGCCCCTCAACCTTGCCCCACAGGTCACAGACCACCATGTCATGGGTCTGGATGAAGTCCATATCCTCCTCGGAGAGGGTATAGTCCTCCAGAACGCCCTCTTCATAATCGCCGAATACCCGTTCACCCTCCAGCAGTTCCACCTGAGAGACGGCGGTCTTGCCGTGTTTGACGTGCAGATGGGAGGTATCCACACCCTTGGCCGCAATGGCCTCCTGCATGATTTTTCCGTAGACGTCATCGCCCACCGGGCCGGTATAGGAGGCCTCGCCCCCCAGGCGAACGGTATAGACCGCCATGTTGACGGGGCTGCCGCCGGGATAGGCCTTTCCGTTTTCAATATTGTTGTAGAAGTCAATGCAGTTACTTCCGACTGCTGCCAGTTTCATAGAGGTTGTCTCCTTTCAGGCTCCGTCCGACGCTTGCGCAGAATGCTTGAAAAGCGAACCATATCCGGGCGCGCCGCCGACTTGAAGAATTCCGCCGGAACGTTATTGTAATCCCGGGCAATGCCCGTCAGGAAGAACAGGCTGCCATCTTCCTCTATGTGAAGCTGCCTTGCTTCCGATTCTGCGGCATAGGTAATTCCGATGCTTTACTCCCCGCTGGCGGATTCCGTGGTGGACTTTGCATCCTGAAGATTGCGCTCCGGCTTGGGCGGCGCAGCATATGTTCCTGATCCCTTCAGGCTGTTACAGGCTGCCCGTTTCCGTCAGACGGCGGATGGCAGCGCGGAGCGTTGTGCGGTTCAGCCCCCACATTTCACACATTTCCCGTTCTGCGGGAAGCTTCCCGTGGGGCAGAATATCGTTTGTCCGGAGATAGCACTCAATCGGTTCAACAGCCTCATCACGATGGCGGACACGCTGCTTTTGTTCCATAAATCCTATCTCCTTTCTGCTTTTGCGGACCGTACAGCCCTAAGGGAAATTATACACTGGGATTCGCATCGCTGTCAAGCCGGAATCAGGCTGTCTTCCGGTTCTGCTTCTCCCACATATAGTAACACGGGCGGGCCGGCTTCCCGGAAATAGACGTACTGGCCGCCGTCCTCAAGGCAGGCGGAAGCCAGTTCTGCGCAGCAGAAGTCGGCGGGGATCTGAAGCAGACCGCTCGGTATTTTCCTGCCCTTCCCGTCAGGGTTATCACAACAAGACCTGCATTGCGGAGGTCATTGTCATAATCGGTTATTGTCCTTCAACAATGACAAGGACATTTCCGGAAGCGGGGCCGTCAAATTCGCAGAAACAGACATCCCGGGCGCCGCCCCGCGAATGTACTGAACTTCCATATGCAATCCCCCTTTTGGTTGATACTGCTATTATACAGAAGGAGGAATTCTTCGTCGAATGTACAAAGTCCCCGGTTTTGCGCAAGGCAAAACCGGGGATCCACGCTCAATCGATAATATCTTTGATGAAAATAAGAAATCCGAACCCGTTCCCGATTGGGAATAAGTTCGGATTTTTCATGTATGGTGGAGCATAGCGGACTCGAACCGCTGACATCCACACTGCCAGTGTGGCACTCTACCAGCTGAGCTAATGCCCCTCAACGGAAGCTATTATACAGTACTCTGAGTCGTTTGTAAAGCACAAATTCGATATATATTTTCTTTTTTGCATTTAAAAAAGATGCAAATAAATATATTTGACACATTCCGCCGTTTGTGCTATGCTTTTAACGGTTCAAAGGATTTGCGGACATTCGTGCGGGCGGAAACACTTTCCCATGCGCCCGATGTTCGACAATCCGTGCCGCCCTTATTAATTTAATATGAAAACGCGGTTGCAGCTTTTCAACGCTGCATTAAAAGGGAATGCGGTTCAATTCCGCAGCAGTCCCCGCTACTGTAACCGATGACGACCCCCTCGATATGCCACTTTGCGGCGCAGATTTTCTGCCGTGCAGCATGGGAAGGCGAGGGCATTAGAACGACTCGGAAGCCAGGAGACCTGCCGTGTTTTCGGTTTACGGTGGTTCTCGGGAGATAGGCAGCCATTTTGCAAAGGCAAAGCAGAAGCTCTTTCGGGAATTGTATCTTGGATGCAGTTCCCTTTTATGTTGTCAGCCCTTCCGCCGCAACAGGCCTGCAGAAGCAAAATAATTACACGGAGGTAATGTAACAATGAAACTCTGCAAAAAACTTTTTTCTTTTATTCTTGTGCTTTCAATCATGCTTTCGTCCGTTTCGGCATTTGCCGCACCGAATGCAAACGAATCCGGCATTAACGAGTATAATCTTGCGCCCGGAACAACCGTTATCTGCGTTGAAGCATTCGTGCTCGGCTGGGGTTACGTGCTTGAACCCACCGTGGTTGCATACAATCCCGGCGAAACCCTTGCACAGCTTACCGCAAGGGTGCTTGCAGCCAACTCCCTTGCCTGCGTCATGAACGGCGCTGCTGACGATGACGCAAGCTACATTCAGGGCATCGGCTGCCCGCAGCTTGCAGCAGGGGCATCCCCCTCCGTTCCCGCTTATCTTATGACCGAACTTGAAGCTTACCCCGATTGGGCGGAGGAGAACCTCGGTTATCAGCCCGGCGGCTGGAACGGCACCGAAAACGGCGACGGTATCCTCAGCGAGTTTGAATACAGCGATCTCGGCGGCTGGATGTACGTTGAAAACGATGTTTCACTTCCTGTCGGCGCAGGTGCGGCAACAGTTACGGACAACAAGGTTTACCGTTGGATGTACACGGTTTACGGATACGGCATGGATCTCGGAATCGGCGATGGTTGGGGCATGTTCCCCGCGTTCGACAACCCCGCGTACGGCGTGACCCGCAGCAGCGAAACCGAGCTTTATGCAAGCGTTCTTTCGGATCCCGCACTTTCCGCACAGATTTCCGAGGGTGGTGCGGCACATGCCGCATTCACTGCGTTTGAATCCGCGCTCACCGATATTACGTCCTCTCAGGCTGTTCTCACCGCAGCGGCCGAGGCACTGACCGATGCACTCGTACCCGTTTCCGTTATTCCCGGAGATGCGGACGGTGACGGAGTTGTTACAGCATCCGATGCACTGCTCATTGCCCGCCACGCAATGCAGCTTCAGATCCTTACCGGCAGCGCGCTTGAAGCGGCGGATGTTGACGGCAACGGAACAGTTGCGCTGACCGATGCGCTTCTCGCACTCCGCATTGCAATTAACGGCTGAAGTAAAGGAATAAAACCGAATTGAATCAGTTCCGCGGAATTTGTTTCGCGGAACAGGAATCGATATGTACCGTTCGGTCGGTACCAATAATTTGAAAAGACATCCTCTTACATTTTCCATAATCCTTACCCTGATTGCGGGAATGGTGCTTTGCGCCGTTCCCGTTCAGGGTATTTCTGCTCAAACGAGCTTTTTCATGCAAAGCGGGCAGCCCCTTTATTCCGCCCGCACGGCGGATTACAGGAGCGGATATGCGGCGCAGTACTCCGCCGTTTTGAGAACCCTTGCAGGCGGCGCAAAGCCCGAATTCGGTTCGGTCGGCGGCGAATGGAAGGTGCTTGCACTTGCACGCAGCGGGTTCTATCCGACACAGAGCGGCTATTTTTCCGAATACTATGCCAAAATCGAAAAGCTTGTCGCCGCAAACGGTTCGCCGAAACTGCACCCTCAAAAATCCACCGAAAACTCGCGCCTTATTATCGCTCTTTCTTCAATCGGACGTGATGCACGCTCTGTCGCAGGGTTTGATCTTACCGCGCCTCTCGGTGATTTCAACTATGTAAAAAAACAGGGTCTGAACGGCGTCATTTTTGCACTTATCGCATTGGACTGCAATAAGGATTACGGCATGAGTGATATAAAATCCCAATGCGTTGACCTTTTGCTCTCACGCGAATGTGACGGCGGAGGTTGGGCACTCGGACTCGGGGCAGCGGAAGCGGATATTACCGCAATGGCGATAACCGCACTTGTACCGTATAGAAAGGCGTCCGCCGCAATCGAACGCGGTGTTGAAAAGCTTTCCGCACTGCAAAATGCAAACGGAAGTTTTTCTTCCGGCGGTTTTGAAACCTCCGAAAGCTGCTCCCAAGTGCTCGTTGCGCTCAGCACGGTCGGAATCAATGCACATAAGGATTCGCGCTTTATCAAAAACGGAAACTCGGCGCTTGACGCACTTTGTGCTTTTTATGTCAGCGGCGGATTTGCACACATGGCAAACGGCGGCGCAAATTCAATGGCAACCGAACAGGCTGCATATGCACTTTGCGCGTACGACAGATTTCTTTCCGGGCGAAGCTCGCTTTACGACATGAACGATGTCTCCCCCGTCTCTCCTGCCGAGCCAACCGATAAACCCACGCCGAAGCCGACGGGCAAACCAACGGCGGCACCGACCGATGCAGCATCTTCGGATGCACCGGCAACCGACACGGCAGCAACCGATGCGGCATACACTGATGCGCCTGCAACCGATGCAGTGCCGACAGATACCTCTGCCGCGTCAACCTCGCCGAACCTTCCCTCTTTTGAACCTGATGCAACTGCTGAAATCGAAACAACCGACGCTGTTTCACCGCGTGAATCGGCCTCCGCACAGGGCAGCGACCGAACAAAATCAGGCAGTCGTGTTTTTGACGTTGTTATCGCTGCCGCAGCAGTTTGCCTCCTCGGAACCGCTGCATATTTCGTTATCAAAAAGCGAAACAGGCGGCAATAATCAATTTTGAAACAAAAACGGTGATATCAATGAATAAATCTTTATCCTTTATTAAACGGAAAAATTCGTGCGGCAGTCGGCGTATTTCCGCTTTACTGCTTGCGATGCTTGCGTTTGTCTGCACAGTCGTATTCCCCGGGTGTTCGGATATTCCCTCCGCCGAAAACGGGCAGACCTGCACAATGCTCATCGAGTGCGGCACGATACTGCAAAACATCGAGATGCTCGACCCCGATAAACTTTCCGTGCTTCCGTCCGACGGAATAATACTTAAAAAAACATCCGTGTCCTTTAACGACGGCGAGACTGTTTTCGATATTCTCTGCCGTGAAACACGAAACAGGCAAATCCATATGGAATCCAGCTATACCCCTGTTTTCAACAGCGCATACATTGAAGGAATCAACAACCTTTATGAATTTGACTGCGGTGAGGGCAGCGGCTGGGTGTACAGTGTGAACGGAGTTTATCCGAATTACGGCTGCAGCAATTATAAAGTTCAGCCCGGAGACAGCATTGAGTGGCATTACACCTGCAACTACGGCAAAGACGTCGGCGCCGAAGTTACCGGCTGACACGGCAGTGCGTTTTTTTACAGATGAAAAGAGATTGTTTTGACACAATACATCCGACGGCGGCAATCATCTATTTCGGGTTTGCTCTTGCAATGCCGATGCTTTTGCTGCACCCCATGCTGCTCGGAATCTCGTTTTTATCCGCCCTTGCATGGACTGTGCAGCTTAATGGCATGCGGGATGCACTTCGGTTTTTTTGCAGGTTCATTCTGCCGCTGATGCTTCTGACGGCAATTCTGAACCCGATTTTCAACCACAAGGGGCTTACGGTGCTTTTTTACCTTAAGCGCAATCCGGTGACGCTTGAATCCGTTGCATACGGCGCGGCATCCGGAGTTATGCTTGGTTCTGTTCTGCTTATTTTTTCATGCTTCAATCGCATAATAACCGATGATAAAATCCTTTATCTGTTCGGCAGAATCATTCCGTCGCTTGCTGTTGTGCTTTCCATGGCGCTGCGCTTTGTTCCGCTGTTTACAAAACAAGCGAAAAAAATCGCACTTGCGCAGCGTTGTTCGGATGGGGATCCTGCATCAAAAAGCATTGTTAAACGCGCCAAAAGCGGCCTTTTTATCTTCTCCGCGCTTATCACATGGGCTTTGGAAAGCGCAGTGACAACCGCAGATTCAATGCGGGCGCGGGGATTCGGGCTTCATCCGCGCAGTTTTTATACCGACTTTCGCTTTGACGGGCGGGACACGGTTGTTTCGCTTTTTCTTGCGGCAGGCATTGCAATTTTCGGAACAGCGGCGGGCTGCGGCAAAATCACCGTCACATATTTTCCGAAATTTCGCATTAACCCCGCCTCACCGCTGTTTATCGCCGCATGTATTGCATATGCACTCACGCTGCTGATACCCGTAATTATGAACATCAAGGAGTCCGTTGCATGGCATTACTCGAAATCAAAAATCTGAATTTTACATACCCAGAAGCGGCGCAGCCCGCACTCAGCGGCATTAATCTTGAAATACAGCCCGGCGAGTTTGTTCTTATATGCGGTGCATCCGGCTGCGGCAAGAGCACGCTTTTGCGGCAGTGTAAACCGGCATTGAGTCAGCACGGCGAAAAGAGCGGTGCAATTTATTTTAACGGAAAAGCCATTGAAGAATTGTCGTTTCGCGAACAGTCCGAAAAAATCGGATTTGTTATGCAGGATCCGGAGATGCAGATCGTGACGGATAAAGTTCGGCACGAATTGGCTTTCGGACTTGAAAGTCTCGGCACGAATAACCGAAAAATGCGTGTGCGCATTGCGGAGATGGCAAGTTTTTTCGGCATCAGAGATTGGTTCGACAGCCCTGTTTCCGCTTTGTCCGGCGGACAGAAGCAGCTGCTCTGTCTTGCTGCGGTCACGGTTATGCAGCCGCAGCTTCTGCTTTTGGATGAACCGACTTCTCAGCTTGACCCTATTGCGGCGGGCGAGTTTTTCAACACGCTCAAGCGCATTAATTCCGAACTCGGAACAACCGTCATTATCACCGAACACCGACTTGAAAACCTTTTTCCCATGGTTGATCGCGTTGTCTTCATGCGGAGCGGGAGCATTGTTTCGAACTGTTCTCCCGCCGATGCCGCCGAAAAACTGCGGGGTGATGATGAGTTTTTCAGCGTTCTGCCTTCCTCCGTTCGCATTTTTGCAAAAACACGCCAAAACGGGCAAAATCTTCGCGGCGCACCGCTTGAAGTTCGCAGTGCCCGTGATTACCTTTTGAATAATTTTTCGTTGGATTCCTGCCGATACAAAGCTTCGGAAAACCAAATCCGGGCTTCCGCAAAGGCTGAATCAAGCAAAAACAGCAAAAACACCGAAACAGTTATATCCGTTCGGGAAGCATGGTTTCGATATGAAAAAGATTCCAAAGACATACTGTGCGGTATGAATTTCGATGTTCATGCAGGCGAGCTTACCTGCATCGTCGGCGGAAACGGCGCCGGCAAAACCACCGCCCTTATGACCGCAGCAGGCGTTTTTAGCCCGTATCGCGGAAAAGTCAAATACCGCGGAAAGCCGATTTCAACATTTCGGAAGGATAAAGGCTCAGCGGGAAAAATCGGAGTTCTTGTTCAAAACCCGCTCTGCTGCTTTGTTATGGATTCCGTTGCCGAAGAGTTGGAAGCGACTGCCAAAGCATATAAGCTTCCGCGCTCCGGAATCGAAGAGGTTATCGACATTATGCAGCTTCAAAGCGTCCTTAACAGCAATCCGTATGACATAAGCGGGGGTGAATTGCAGCGTGCTGCAATTGCAAAGCTGCTCCTGCCCGAACCCGAAGTCATTTTTCTTGACGAAGCGACCAAAGGCATGGATGCTTTCTTTAAGGCTGAATTCGGAGCCTTGCTGCGTCGGCTTGCGGCGCGCGGAACGGCAATTGTTCTTGTTTCGCATGATATTGAATTCTGTGCCGAATTTGCAGACAGATGCGCAATGTTTTTCAACGGAACCGTTATTGCGGAAGGCACGCCGCATGAGGTTTTCCTCGGCAACAGTTTTTACACAACATCCGCCTGCCGCATTTCCCGCGGAATAATCCCCGATGCGCTGACTTCGGAGCAAATCATTGATTACGCAAACCGCTGCGAAAGGAAGAAAAACGATGACTGACAAGCAGCCTGCTGCCTTGGAAACAAAAAACGAACGTTCGGAATCAAAGCCGAACACTGCAAAGCGGTATAAGACTGAAAAGGCCGAGCTTCGCCGGCGTATTGTTTCAATCGTGCTGCTGCTTGTGTTTGTTCCCGCCGTTATTGCAGTCGGAATGCTTGAATTTAACGATCGGTATTATTATATCACCGCATCACTCATAATCATTTGTTCATTTATTCCGTTCCTTATGATATTTGAAAAGCGACGCCCGCGTGCGCGTGAGCTTGTTGTGATTGCCGTAATGACCGCACTCGGTGTTGCAGGACGCGCCGCATTCTATATGCTTCCGCAATTCAAGCCCATTGCTGCAACAGTAATCATCACAGGCGTTTCACTCGGGTGCGAGGCCGGTTTCATTACGGGTGCATTAACCGCATTTGTATCCAACATGTTTTTCGGGCAAGGTCCGTGGACACCGTGGCAGATGTTTGCACTCGGGCTGCTGGGATTCATCTCCGGGCTGGTCTTCCGCAAGGATATCAGAACAAAAACTCAGCGTGCACTACTGTGCCTTTACGGTGCATTATCAACCTTTTTCATCTACGGCGGCATCATGGATTCGGCATATGTCCTTATGGCGGGTTCGGAACCGACGTTGGCGGCATTGCTTGCAGCATATGCTTCGGGGCTGCCGTTCAACCTTATTTTTGCCGGTGCAACGGTGGTTTTTCTTTTGGTGCTGACGCGCCCGATACTCAATAAACTGCGCAGAATCAAGAAAAAATACGGATTGCTCACGGGCTGAACGCTTCACGCATTGCCTGCTTAAAAAGCAAAAGAATCACCCTCTCTGCTAATTGAAAAGCACCCCATTTGTTAAACATTATAGTGTTAACAAGTGGGGTGCTTTTTGTTATTTGATTGATTTTTCGTCAGCTGAACAGTTTAAAATCAATCTGTTTAAATTCATGCTTGCGGAATTCAGATTACATAACACCGATTGCCATGCGCATTACCGTTACGGCATCCGAAAGGTTTACGGTGCCGTCACCGTTGACATCGGCAAAAGGCAGGTACTGTTCGGGGATGTGAGTCAAATCAAGCGCGTGGCGCATGATTGCGACTGCGTCCGCAATGGTAACTCTGCCGTCACCGTCAACATCGCCCATGATACCGTTTGCAGTGTAAACAGCAGTTACGGTGCTGTCGGCGGATACGTTTTGATAGGTTCCTTCCCAATGGCTGAAGGTGTAGCCCTCATGCACGGGCGGAGTGGGCAAATTCGCAGAGCCGCCTTCGGGAACGGAAACTTCGGAAATGACGCTGCCGTCAACACCGTCAATGAAAGTGACCGTGTAATACTCTCCGTTATATACCGGTTCGATCTTTACATTGTCAACATAAACGCAGTCGTCATATTCATCGCACATATCGTCTTTTTCATATTTCCAGCCAACAGTGTAATAATCTGAAACGGGAACTTCGAATCGTACAGAGCTCCAAGGAGTTTGACCCGAAGCAACTTTTTGCGTGAGCCCATTGAGTGTGAGGCTAACTCTGTCTCCGTACATTTCGCTGCTTGTTTTCCAATCAAATGAAATCACCGAGCCTGCTTCAAGATATCCCATGTCAATCGTGAATTCGGTTTCAGTCAGGCGCATACCTGCAATATCGCTGCGCACGCAGCTGCGGCCGCTGTCGGTGACAACAACCCAAGGATGAGCATAGTCGTTGACAAAGCTCCTGTTTTCGCCGGGTGCGTTGACTGCCGCATTGAACTGAGCGGGGTCGCCCGGAGCAACGGGAGGAACATAATCTTCAACATAGGAAACATTATCGACCCATGAGGTAACAGCATTCACAACTTCGCTTTCATCATAGGCAATGAAATCCCAAGAGAAGTAATAATCACCGTCCTGCGGGATTATATACGCGCAGTTCTCCCAATTGGTTGTTCCGCTGATCTGTTCAACAATCGCCTGATTGATGCGGAAAACAAGCTTATCAATGCTGATCGAGCCGTATTCGCCGCCGACGGGAAGCCCCTGCGTTACAACTTTCCAATCAAAGCAGACTGCATCACCCGCCTTTGCGTTGCGAATGATGGTATAGAGCACCTGATGACGCTCTGTCCTTCCGACTGTTGATTTTACGCTCAACCTGCCGTTTTCGCTTGTGTCAATCGCCCACGGATTGAGGGGATCGTTCATGAAATGCAGCGTGCTGCCGACTGCATTAACAGCTGCATCCAACTCGTCGGCCTGTGCGCCGGGATCATAGGGTGCGGGCTGAGTTCCCGTGATGGAGATGTTATCGATCGAACCGCAGTCGCTGCCGCTTGACGCACTGCTGTCCTTTGAATAAACCCAGCGGAAGGTATAATCTCCGTTTGCGGGAACGGTGTAGGTCTTTGTTGTCCAATTTGCGGTGCCGCTGATTCTGTCAACGCGGTTCTCGTTGGCATAGAAGCTGAGCCAATCGTAATTGTTTTCGCTTGAAACCATCCAGTCGAAGGAAAGCACCTGCCCGGCGGTAAGGCCGTTAAACACAGCCTTTATCGTTGTGGAGCTGTTATGTGCATCCTGCGTTGCGGACTGCATATAAGTTCTGCCGTTGTCGCTGCGAACGACCCACGGAGCGTTGCCGTCGTTCATGAAGGTCAAATTGCTGCCCTGGGCATTCAGTGCGGCATTCATTGCCTCCGTATCCGGCACTTCGGGAAGGCTTATCTGAACATTGGGCACCGGGAAAAGGCTCGTGAGCGAATATCCGAACCCGCCGCCGATTGCGCCGATTTCTTCGGATTCACCCGTTTGGGGATCGATTCTGAGCAGGATGCCGAAATTGCCTGCGGGAATGTTGCGGAAAGCAACACCGAAAAGGCAATTGCCCTGCGGATAATACGTCACGGCGGTGAGCTGTTCGACGCCGGGGAAAACGCTCTGCCCGAGTTCGCGAACGATGCTGCCGCTTGTGTTGATGATGAGGCCGTGTCCGCCGTTATGTGCAGTGGTGTAGAACTGTCCGCCGCCGATATATGCAAACTTGTTGATGCAGGCAACTTCAAGTTCGGAAAGGTTTGCAACTTCGGTCAGTGCGCCGGTGCTGCGATTTACGGTCATGATGAGCTGATCCGCCGTTTCATCCTCCTGCACCATTGCATAGAGGGTGTCGGTATCGGCTGCGTAAGTCAGGTCAACAACGCTGTAATCCATGTGGTTGCCGCCGACTTTTGTCGCGCTCCACGTTGATGCATTGGTGTCGATGGTGTAAAGATCATCGGCAGTGGTAACATCTGCATCATCGGTGTAGGTGTGTGCAAAAGCATAAATAGTTGTTCCGATAATCTCGGCTGCAAAGGAAAGCTTGCTGCCAAGGTTCAGTTTTGACTGAACTGCAGAAGGATTTTCGGAATTGAAACCGATAAAATTATAGGGCTTTGAAGGTTCTGCCACGCCGTTTGTAAGTTTCCAATCGGCAAAACCGAACAGCGTCACGCCGGCGTTGTCCGTCGGCTGCTGTCCGTTCTCTGTGGGGGTTTCCGTCGCTGCGGCGGAAAATGCTGCGGGCATAACGGTGAAAACCATCAGAAACGCCAGCAGTGCAGCGAAAAGCTTTTTCATGGTACTTGCTCCTGTTTCGTTTTGTGCATGTTTGTCTTTGCAGGCAGCCATGCCGCATAAATTATATCACTGCAGTGCGGCAATAGCAATTATTTTTTGGACATAACGCGGCAAATTTTTAAATTTTCCGTATAAGCGGCACTGTAAGTTCCGCAGCTGAAAATAAAGAGCGGGCGGCACTCTGCCGCCTGCCCTTTTCTGCAAGTGTAGGAAAACTTTACAGCTAATCTCACTGCCGGGTTTTATGTTCACTGAGCTTTGATTGCTTCAAGCCGGTCGAAAGACAGTGCAAATCCCTGTTCTGCCGTTTTCGAAACAGTTTCGCCGTTGGCTGCATACAATGCCTGTGTATTGTTCAAAAGCCAAGCCCCGTTTTCAACAATTTGGCTTCCGCTGAGGAAGAAAACATATTCCGAACCGATTTCAATTTCGGGACTGTCTTCATATTGGTAAACGGTATCCTCAGTTTCTCCTCCCAAAAGCATTACTTTAAGCACATCTCCGCTGCTTGCTGCTCCGGAGTAGCTTTCCTTCACGCGAACCTCATAGACTGTCACAACAGTCTGCTCGTTGTCCTGCCCTGCTTCTGCGGATTCTGCGCCGCTTTCCGGAATACGAAGAGACATCGATTCATATCGCTCGGACAGCACCGTTCCGTATACGACATAGTCTGCGTGAGCCGAAAGATCATCAACTGACGTATATTCCGGATAATCTGCGGAACAGACAATCGTTTTTTTATCCTGTTTCTGTGAAGCACTGCCGCCTGTTTGCAGGTTGTCGTTTGTTTTCCCTTTTGAACCGCAGGCAGCCGTTGTTAAAACCAACATTGCCGCCAAAAGCACAACACACAGCGTTTTGAACGGTTTCATGTTTATTTGCCTCCCCACAACATCCAAATTTGAGATATATGAGCTATCATCAACTTCATTATAACGCACAATATTCATTTGTCAACGGCTTTGCGCATTTTTTTAAAAAAATTTTTCGGTATTTATGCGGTAATTTTTTTCGGCATTCGGACAAATGCAATATCTCCGCCGACTCAATATATTTATAATATTCCAAAGGCTCCGATTTATTCGGATTTGAACACATCGTTTCGCCCTCCGCGACAGGATGCGGCAAAAAAAGCGGCAAAACGGACTTGCCGCCGCATTCCGACTGTGCTAAACTAACAGCAGTAATCTGCGGAGGAGGAATCCCGAACATGGACAAACCGAATAAAACCGATAATGCGGAACAACCTGCCGAAACAGCGGATACAGAGGGCGGATTGACAGCCGAAAAACCGCGCAGCAGACGCAGAAAAACTTCGATTGCACACATTGCAACCGTGTGCGGCAGTGTTTACACCGGCGGCAAAACTGCAAAAGACATAAAAAAGCAGGCTGAGCAAAGCGCGATCACGGCCGATGACGGTGAAATTATTGAGATACCGGAACCTGTCGAATTGTATGAAACGGATTGTCTCCGTGAACCCGAGGACAGTGAAGACGCCTCGCCTTACGATCCGCTTTCGGCAGTCTGCCTGAACGGCAGACGCTCCGTTGAGGAACTGATGGAGACAGGTAACCTGTCGGATATCGACAGACTTCGCGGGATTGTTGTTTGTGAGGAACGTCCTTTGAATAAGAAGCGCGAATACGCAAACAGGCTTACCGAGCTTTTGGGAGGCACACTGCATATGCTTCCGCCCGTTCGCAGCGGCAATGATGTTTGGAAAATGCTGTTTGATGAGATTCCTTCGGTTTTTGTTGTCAGCGTTTCTCTTCCCGATATCGATGCGTTCGCGCTGATAAACACCCTTCGGCAGAGCAAGCTGTGCCGCAATGCACGTTTTTTTGTTTGTGCGCCTAAGATGACGAAATCACTTATCGGAATCAGCCGCAATGAAAAGATTGACGGACTGCTTTCGTTTTCTGCCCCTGTCGAACAAACGGCCGCAGCTATAATCGAAAAATGTCTTGACTATGAGAAAAAGCGCGGCAAATCGGATCTTGAAGCACTTGAACAGGCAATAAATAACCCCGCGTTTTTCAGCGAGCTGGACGAACAGAAGCGTCGATATGCAATGGTGACCGATTCCATATTGCTGCCGCTCGGGCTGCAAAACGAGCATCGCGGCACGGAATTTCTGCGGCTGCTTGTCTGTATGCGCATATTCGGAGTCGATGCGGATCTCAAACGCATGTATGAATACGTTGCAATGTATTATCATTCCACTCCGGCTGCGGTTGAAAGAGCAATTCGTTATTCCATCGAGTGTGCATGGGAGGGCGGGAATCTCTATATGCAATATGAACTTTTCGGCAACACAACGGATTCCGCAAAGGGTAAGCCGACAAATGCCGAATTCATCGCCACCGTCGTTCAGCACATTCGGAACAGACTGCGGCACGGCAGCGCGGCCCCGAAAGCATTTCCGGTGTACGAACATGATGAGCAATGACTGAATTCTGCCTTTTTTTGCCGCAGAAATTCTCCATTGTTTTAACTTGAGTTAATGTTTTTTTAATGATTCTGCGTTATACTGTATGCAGGCGGGTCGACAGGATCCGGCCCGCAAATTTCTGTCCGGAGGCAACGAAAAGTGCTTGAAATAAAAAAAGTTTCCAAACAATATAAAACCGGCGATCTTGTTCAGAACGCACTGAGCAGCGTGAGCCTTGAATTCCGCAGCAATGAGTTTGTTGCGGTTTTGGGCCCGAGCGGTTCGGGCAAAACAACTTTGCTCAACATCATCGGAGGGCTTGACCGCTATGACAGCGGCGACCTTGTTATCAACGGTGTTTCCACAAAACAATACACAAGCCGCGACTGGGATACTTACAGAAACCATACCGTCGGGTTCGTTTTTCAGAGTTACAATTTGATTCCGCACCAATCCGTGCTTTCAAACGTTGAGCTTGCACTGACACTTTCCGGCGTATCAAAGCAGGAGCGGCGCAGACGCGCATGTGAAGCGTTGGAACAAGTCGGGCTCAAAGGACAGGAGCATAAGCGGCCGAACCAAATGTCCGGCGGACAGATGCAGCGCGTTGCCATTGCACGTGCGCTTGTTAATAATCCCGATATTTTACTTGCGGATGAACCCACCGGTGCACTTGACAGCGAAACCGGAACCCAAGTTATGGAGCTGCTGAAAAAAGTCGCAAAAGACCGCCTTGTCATAATGGTTACACACAATGCCGAACTTGCGGAGCAGTATGCAACGCGAATTGTGAAGCTTCATGACGGGCAGATTTCGAGCGATACAAACCCCGTGAGCAATGACGAACGAACTTTGACGAAAGAAAAAGAACGCGGGGCGGGCAGCACTTTTGATAAAAAACAAAAGAAAAAACGGACTTCCATGTCCTTTTTTACCGCGCTCTCGCTGAGTTTAAACAACCTTTCAACGAAAAAGGGCAGGACTTTTTTGACCTCTTTTGCGGGTTCGATAGGCATTATCGGCATTGCATTGATTCTTGCGCTTTCAACCGGCATTCAGAACTATGTCAATGCAATCCAGAAAGATACTTTGACCTCCTACCCTATCACAGTCGAACGCGAACCGAACGATTTCATGAGTATGCTGACGGCAGCAAACGAAAAGACGGACGATGAAACACTGAAAAACCGTGATGCGGATTCAGTTTACTCCGATCCTCGGCTCTACAAAATGCTGAACGCAACCGTTTCGGACGGAGACGAAGTAAATGACCTTGCATCGTTTAAAAAGTATATTGATTCGGAGCTTGATGCTTCAACCGCAAAGACTGATCTTCGAGAATACGTAAGCTCCGTGCGGTACGGCTACGGGCTTACCGTCAACGCGTATGTCATCGGCACGGACGGGAAATATCACAGCACGGATATGACCTCCGCATTGTTTGCCGATGATGAAACATCCGAAGGCGACAAGGGCGTCAGTATGATTAACATGATGACCTCCCGCATGGGAAACATGAATCTTTGGGACGAAATCCTTTCCGGAGCGGACGGCGCACTCGTTTCCGAGCTTGTTTTGAATCAATATGAGCTTGTTGCGGGCGAATGGCCGAAGAGTGCCAACGACATTGTGCTTGTTATTGATAAAAACAACGAAGTATCCGACGTTGCTTTCTATGCTCTCGGGCTTATGGACACCGCCGAAATCACAAGGATTTTTAACTCCGTTCTTAAAGGCGAGGAAATCGTGACGGATACACGCTCCGCAAAGTTTGAAGAGCTTATCGGCACCAAATTCAAGCTGATATTGAATTCAGATTATTACTCAAAATCGTATTCGACCGACGAAAACGGCGGTTCATGGAAATATATCGGCGATGACGCCGCCGCAATGGATCTTGTTATCAAAAACGGACTCGATCTGCGGCTTGCAGGTATTATTCGCCCGAACGACAACAAGGCTGCTTCAGTAAACGGAGTTTTCGGCTACACTTCCGCCCTTTCCGACTATATAATTCAGAAAACGAACGAAAGTGAAATTGTCCGCGAACAGAAATCCCCGGAAAACGTGAATCTTGATGTTTTAACCGGGCTTCCTTTCACTTTGGACTCCGAAAACGAACTGTCGGCAGACAAAAAGGCGGAAGAAGTTACCGCTTACTTCGCCTCCCTTACGGACATGCAGAAAACGGAAATCTACAAAAAAATCATTGCCGAACCCGAGCAGACGGAGCTTGATGCAGCTGTTGAGGAATATATGGCAATGTATCCGACGCGTGAATCAATGGTTCAGCTTGCGGCGGCGACATACGGGTTTGATGTTGCCACTGCGGAGGAATATCTTTCCGACTATACGGACGAAGAGCTTCGGACTTTGATGCGTGAACAGCTTGTTTCTGCCGTAAAAAAGAAATATGCCGACAAAGCCGAAGCCGAAATCATGCAGATTATTTTCGAACATTCCGCACCGAACGATCTTTTCGGCACGGCCGGATATGCCGCAGTTGCGGATATTTTTGATAAAACAATTGCAAACGACACGAGTGTTGAAAAGCTTGCGGAATACTATGATAAATTCATGCCGTCAAAGGTTTCCGGAACAACGCTTGACGAAGCACTTGAAAAACTCGGTGCGGTTGATCCCGATTCGCCGAAAACCGTTAATTTGTATGCTGCAACATTTGAGGATAAGGAAGCTATCGCTGACAACATTGCGGAATACAACCGGAATGCAGACGAGGATAAGGCTATTGAGTATACCGATTATGTTGCGCTGCTTATGTCCGGAGTTACAACAATGATCGATGCCGTTTCGTACGGGCTTATCGCGTTTGTTGCAATCTCTCTGGTTGTATCCTCAATTATGATAGGCATAATTACCTATATCTCAGTGCTTGAACGCACGAAGGAAATCGGTATTCTGCGCTCCATCGGCGCATCAAAACGCGATATTTCATCCGTGTTCAATGCCGAAACGCTGATTATCGGTTTCTGTGCGGGTGCGATCGGAATAATTGCATCAATGCTGTTGTGCATTCCGCTGAACCTTATCGTTCGGTCGCTCACAGGCATCGACACGCTGACGGCCGTCCTTCCGTGGCGTGCCGGCATAATACTGGTTCTGATAAGCATGGTTTTGACACTTATTGCGGGCATCATACCCTCGCGAATTGCGGCGAAGAAGGATCCCGTTGCCGCGCTGAGATCGGAATAAAACAGCACTGTTTACTTTTCGCCTTTTGATTTAAAATAAAATAAAAATATCGCGGCTTCCGTAAACGAGGCCGCGATATCTTTATTCTGTGCCGAGTTTTGTCATGCGGAATATGCAATCAGCATATCGTGATTATCCGCCGTTCGGATTATCACCGAACGTATTCTTATTCGCCGAAATACCTGTTCAGAAGGCCTGCGAAAGCCTTGCCGTGACGGGCTTCGTCACGCGCCATTTCATGAACGGTGTCGTGAATTGCATCAAGGTTAAGAGCCTTTGCACGCTTTGCCAGATCGGTCTTGCCTGCGGTTGCGCCGTTTTCGGCTTCGACACGCATTTGAAGGTTCTTTTTGGTGCTGGAAGTTACAACTTCGCCAAGAAGTTCGGCAAACTTTGCAGCATGCTCAGCCTCTTCATAGGCTGCTTTTTCCCAATAGAGACCGATTTCGGGATAACCTTCGCGGTGTGCAACCCTTGCCATTGCAAGGTACATACCGACTTCGGTGCATTCGCCTGCGAAATTTGCACGCAGATCCGCCATAATATCCTCGGGTGCGCCCTGTGCAACGCCGACAACATGCTCTGCTGCCCAGCTCATGGTTTCGGACTGCTCAATGAACTTTTCTGCGGGTGCACCGCAAACGGGACATACTTCGGGAGCGGAATCGCCCTCATGAACGTAACCGCATACTGAACATACAAACTTTTTCATACTTTTATCCTCCAAAGATTTTTATTTTTTGCGGCACGCGCCGCCGGTCAGCATTTTATGCTCGTTTTTGATTATTCTCCCTTTTCCGCTTCTGTCTGCATTCATTGCAGATATAGAAAAGGTTGAGTGTGTAGGAAACAATTTCTTCGCCGATTCTGCTGCTGAAATATGATTTCAGATCGCCCGGGTCACAGTCGGCAACCCTGCCGCATTCGATACACTGCATGTGTTCATGCGGGCGAATGGTCTTGTCGTATCTGTCCGGCTCACCGGCAACGGGAATGTGAAGGATCTCTCCGGCATCGACCATGAGTTTCAGATTCCGATAGACAGTTCCGAATGCAATGGACGGCATTTCGGCCTTTGCCCTTGCATAAATCATTTCGGCTGTCGGGTGATCGTCCGCCCGTTGTATGATGTTGTAAATCAACTGTCGCTGCCTTGTCATTCACGCCTCCTTAGGAATGATTCCTGTTATTATTATACCACCGATTTATGCCGTGTCAAGCATTAAATCTCATTTCTAAAAATATATTAAAAGCGCGGCCCTCACGACCGCGCCGATGTTCGTTTTCGAAAATTCAATTTCGCAAGCTGTTGAAACGATTTGATTAATCTTGCGGAGTGTTCGGTTCGAATTCAAACCAGCGGACGAAAAACTCTCCGCAGCGATGCATTCCGCAGCTTTCGGCAGTGCGCACCGAAGGTATGTTTTCTTCCGCGCACTCCCATATTATTTCATTCCCGCGTTCTCGTGCAGATTCAATTGCGGTGCGCAGCAACGCCGATGCAATGCCGCGCCGTCGATATTCCGCTTTTGTATCCGCCCCGACTATGCAGCAGCCGTTGTATTCGCCGTTTGAAATAATGTTTCCGCAGATATTCTCGCCTTCAAGCGCAAAAAAGGCAAAACCATGTTTCAAAAAATCCGCAAAGCTTTTGTAGCTTTCCAAAATTTCGGGAAGATAAGCCCCTGCAAACTCGACATTTTCGCGCAAGAAGCTTTCCGAGGCACGCCGAATGCGCATCGGCCGCCCCTCCGCCGCATGAACGAACGGTATTTCCGCCGCGCTGTATTCTTTTGCCGTGCGATAAACAAGCTGTTTCTGTTCGAACAGCTCTTTGTCGAAAAAAACAACGCGCATCATATCCGAAAGCTCTTCCGTGTCGGCGGAATATGCAAATTCACTCAGTTCGAATTCATCTTTTGCCAACGGAAATACTTTGTTCTCAAAAAACAGACGGAAAGCGGCATATTCCTCCGCCGTTTGCAGCGGAGTTCCCATTATCTGGAATCCGCCCAAAAGATAGCTGTACACAACCGCAAGCCGCGGTGCCGTCGGATCATCCGTCCAAACAAGTCCCCGCGTATTTCCGTTCAAAATGCTGAGATAGTGTATGCTGCTCTTTTCACATTTAAGTTTTTCGGCAAGTTTTGCGCCGCGCTTCGGCTCCTGCCGCATTTTTAATGCATTCAATCCGTTCATAGTTCGTATCTTTTTCCGCTTTCAGCTGCGGGTTTGTTATTCTGTCAAAGCATATCCTGCGGGTTGACTTCAATGCCGCGATAGCATTCATCCGCGCAGCCGTCGCTGAAAGCGTATATTGCATTGATTGCTGCGGCCGTATTTGCGGTGCGAACCAGCTTAATTATAACCGCATAGCGGAACAGCCCCTCCCTGCGGCGAATCGGCGCGGCACCCGCGAGTGCGAAAACAAGCTCATTTTTCGCGTTTGCGGGTTTTAATGCAGTTAAAATGGTTTTTGTCACGCCGTTTGCAAACCTTTCCGCCGCATCCGCCGCCGCGTTTTCATCGGCACAGGCGAATTGCGCCCGCACAAATACCGCAAACGGAGGGAACAGAGTCCGCAGTCGGTCTCCGATTTCGAGATTATAGAATGTTTTATAATCATGCTTCGTGCAGAGCCGTATTGCGCGGTGTCCCGGCGCATTGGTTTGAATCACAACGCGTCCTTCTTTATCGGCACGGCCGGCACGACCCGCGACCTGGGTCAAAAGCTGAAACGTACGTTCGCTGCTGCGGAAATCCGAATGGAAAAGTGTTGAATCAGCAAACACGACGCCGACAAGCGTCACATTCGGAATATCAAGCCCCTTTGCCACCATTTGCGTGCCGATAAGCACATCAGCCTCGCGCCGCGTGAATGCATCAAGTATATCCCGATGTGCGGTTTTGCCGCTTGTTGTGTCCATATCCATTCTCAAACAGCGCACATTCGGAAACACAAGTTTCAGCTGTTCCTCAACCTGCTGAGTTCCGATTCCCGTGTATTTGATGTACTCCCTGCCGCAGGACGGACAGGTTTTCGGCATTTTGTAATTCGCACCGCAATAGTGGCAGCGGAGTGACTCATCAAACCTGTGATAGGTCAATGCAACGTCGCAGTTCGGGCAGGTGAACACAAATCCGCACGCGCGGCATTCGGCATGGGATGAATACCCGCGCCTGTTGAGAAACAGAATCGCCTGTTCGTGCTTTTCAAGGCATTCTTTCAGCCGTTTTATCATCAAGCCCGAAAAAATGCTGTTGTTCCCGCTCAAAAACTCCTCGCGCATGTCAACAACATCAACTTTCGGCATCGGAACGCCGTTTATTCTGTTCGGCATCTCAAGCAGTATGTACCTGCCCCGCTTTGCACGATAATATGTTGTGAGCGACGGAGTCGCACTGCCGAGGACAAGTTTTGCACCGCAGAGTTTAACCCGACGCAGCGCAACCTCGGCAGCGGAATACTTTGGAGTAATTTCGGAGTAATAGCTCGGCTCATGTTCTTCATCAATTATGATAATACGCAGATTTTCCACCGGCGCAAACACTGCTGACCTTGCGCCGACAACGACCCTTGCCTTGCCGAAGCGTATCCGCCGCCATTCATCAAAGCGCTCACCGTCGCTCAAATGACTGTGCAGAACGGCAACATTGTTTCCGAATCTGCTCCTGAATCTGTCCGTCGTCTGCGGTGTCAGAGATATTTCCGGGACAAGAACAATTGCGCCGCCGTTTTCAAGCACGTTCGCAATTGCCTGCATATAAACTTCGGTCTTTCCGCTCCCCGTGACACCGTGAAGAAGCAGACAGCTTCCGGCATCGGCGGATTTGATTTTTTCAAGTGCGTTTTGCTGCGCCGGAAGAAGCGGCAGCGGCTCCGTCGACTGAATATCTCTGTTTGCAAAAGGATTTCGATAGGTTTCGCGCCCTTGTTCAACAAGAATGCCCTTTTTAACAAGTGCGGCAACAGCTGCGCCCGCACCGGGCACGAACGCATTTATATCGCTTGCGGAAAGCTCCGCTCTGCCCGATAAAAGCAGAGAAAAAACTTCAAACTGCTTCGGCGCGCGCGGCGTTCCGTCTTTTTTCAGCATTGAAGCACGCACTGCTTCAATATCAAGATTGTCCGCAATGTGCAGAGTGCGCACTTTTTTTTCTTTAACTTTTGAACCGCGCAGCGCGGCGGGAATCATGACCCGAAGTGCATCGGCGGTTGTGCAATGGTACGCTTTGCACATCCAATCCGCAAGCTTGAGCTGATCGGGCAGCAGCGCCGAGTACGGCTCAATCGTTCGCACGATGGATTTAAGCTCACGCTCCGTTCCCGGTTCATCGACAAGTTCAAGCACAAAGCCCTCAATCGGTCGGTTCCCCCGCCCGAACGGAACGATAACGCGCTGCCCTTCGCACAGACTGATTTCTTCCGGAACGGCATAAGTAAACAGCCTGTTTACATTGGCATTTGAAATATCAACTATTACCCTTGCAAACATGCTGTTCACCCCCGCCTTTCGGCGCATAACATATAAAGCTTGATTTGAATGTTCCGCAGTTACGGATTATTTTTCGGAAGTCTGATAGTATTCGGCAGGATACCTGACGCAGAGCTCGCCGTTGTACAGTTCGTCAACAGCCTTTGCAACAGGCTTTTTGTCGGATGATTCTTCCTTTGAAACAAGCAGCTGCCTTGCGCGCTTTGCAACGGCTGTTACAAGCATATAGCGACAGCCCGCGATGTTTTCCAGTTCAACAACCGGCGGATGGTTCATTTGGTGACTCATTATGTTACCTCCAACAGTAAGTATTCAATAAATTTAACGCTCAATTTAAAACTATTATACGATTATCATGCGGCCCGCCCTCCGCAGCACCGTTCGTCACTCGGAGAAAGTTTCGCCGAGCAGCGTGGGCAAAAGCTCGCGGTTATATTCGGGAGTGCATCCGACGGCATTGAGTATGCATTCGATATTTTGAACGGCCGACTCAATTTCATCGTTCACAACAACATAGTCGTATTTCGGAATGTATTCAAGTTCCGTTCTTGCCTCTTCAAACCTTCGGGCAACCGCTTCGGGAGTCTCCGTCCCTCTGCCCACAAGCCGCCTGTGCAGCTCCGCCAGTGAAGGGGGCGCAATGAAAATCGTTATTGCGTCGGGGCAATTGTTTTTAACGTGCATTGCACCTTTGACATCGATATCAAGCAAAACGCTTATGCCTTCGCTGCGCTTTGATTCAACGTAGCTTTTCGGCGTGCCGTAGTAATTCTTGCCGAACACACGCATGTATTCAAGGAATTCTCCCTGTTCTATCATTGTATCGAATTCCTCGGTTGTTTTATAAAAATAATTCACGCCTTCCGCCTCACCCTCACGCATTGCGCGGGTCGTTGCGGAAACGGAGAAGCAGATGTTGTCGTGCTTTTCAAGCAATCTGTTTGCAACAGTGCCTTTGCCGACGCCGGAAGGGCCGGAAATGACGATCAGCATGCCGCGTTTTTTCATCATAGTGTTTGTACCCTCTTTATTTCTTTTGATGCCCTTGTGCAAACCGCACACAGCACTGCTGCCGAATTGCGGAACGAATGCCGAAACTCGGTTTTAGGTTTATTCAAAGTTCTGCACCTGTTCGCGCATCTTTTCAAGCTCGGCTTTGCCGTCGATAACAAGAGACGCAATTGTTTTATCGTTCGCTTTTGAACCGATGGTGTTGAACTCGCGATTCATCTCCTGGACGATGAAATCCAGTTTTCTGCCGATAGAGCCGTTGTTTTCAAGCAGTTCGCCTGCCGCGGCAATATGGCTCGAAAGACGGACAAGCTCCTCATCGATGCTGACTTTATCCGCGAATAATGCAATTTCCGTTGCAAGGCGCGCCCTGTCGATTTCCGTTTCGGAGAGCAGGCTTTCAATGCGTTCGTTAAGCTTTTTTCGCTGTTCTTCAACGACAAGCGGGGCGCGCTCCGAGATTTTTTCGCGAATATCCGCAATCACGCCGAGTCGTGTTTTCATGTCGGATGAAAGCCTTTCACCCTCGCGCATACGCATTGCGATAAGCTCGTTTGCGGCGCGGGTCAAGGCATCTTTCATCAGTTCCGCAAGCGCGGGCCTGTCGTCGTCGGCCTCTGTCACGGAAACGATATCCGTAAGCCTCAGCGCACGCGACAGTGTCAGATCGTTTTCAATGCCGAGTTCCTCCGCCGCCTGCCGGGCGGCGGTCATATATGCCGAGAGCATCGGCATGTTTATTTCAACTTTTTTTGAATCGTTCCGCGTGTTGCGGTAATTGGCAAAAATGTCAACATGGCCGCGCGCAAGCATCGTGCCGAGCGTGTTCCGCGCCGTGTCCTCAAGGAAGGCAAGCGAGCGCGGCATTCTGAATGCAAGATCCAAAAAGCGATGATTGACCGATTTCAGTTCAATCGACAATTCGCGGCCGTCTTTTGAAACGACCGCATGACCGAACCCTGTCATGCTTCGTGCCACTTTTGTACCTCCGAAATGCGGAGCAATACCTGCTCCAAATCAATTTATTATACCACAGAAACGCGGATGTGAAAAGAGCCGAAATCGGTATATTCATTCAAAACGGGTTTTAAATTTGAAACAGCTTTTAAACGTAAATATCAACTTCGTCAGGATCGATATTTTTTCTTGACATTCTGCGGGCAGATGCTAAAATACAATATGCGGCAGAGAATTGGCATTCATCGTTTTCCGCCGCAAAGCAAAACTCAGGAGGAACACATGAAAACTCGTAAACTGACGGCTGTTCTGCTCGCGCTCATCATGGCGTTTGCAGTTCTTCCCGCTGCCGCTTTTGCGGAAAGCATCGAAGGCATTGCAGGCGAAGCAGCAGCAATGCGCAAACTCGACAACGCTTGGGCGGCACTCGATGCAGCCGAAGCAGACGCTCTTGCTCAGGGCATGAGCCGCACCGAGGTCATCAATGCAGTTTACACCGCTGCACTGAACCTCAACACCGTTGATAAGGACAGCTTCTCCGACTTCACGAAGGACGGCTTCTACTTCACCGTTGACGGCATGTATTGTGCATACAACTACAGACTCCGCAACGAACTCAACACCGACTGCGCACCCGTTAAGGAAGGCGTTGTTCTTTCAAAGGGCAGCGGAAAAACCGAAAACCTCAAAGACGCCGAATCCGCCGACGTATTTCTGATTGCACCTTACTACGGTCACGACAGCAGCTTCACCGATCAGTACAAGCGTGAAGCGCAGTCCGTCGCGGACGCAACCGGCGGCGACTACCTGCTTATCCAGAGCACGGCAGCGACCGGTCCCGCAATCGCAGAAAATTTCCCGAATAAAGGCGTTGTATTTTTTGACAGTCACGGCACCCAGGACGGCACGTCATCCTATCTCTGCCTGACAACAAGTTCCGGCATCACTCAGGAAGATTACAACAACGGTTGGGCGGTTTATGCCGGCAGCGCTGCATATATCGACGGTCGTTATATTGAACACCATACCCCTGCACCCCTTTCAAACTGTCTCGTTTGGATGGCAATTTGCGAAGGTATGAAGCGCAGCGGCCAAGGCACCACCGGTGCAGCACTGCTCCGCGCGGGTGCAGGTGTTGTTTACGGCTATTCTCAGAGCGTCACTTTCGCAGGCGACTATGTATACGAAGAGACTTTCTGGAACCTTATGAAGGATTTTGAAAACCCCGCCACCGTTGCGGAAGCCTTTGCCCAAATGGTTGAAGAACACGGCATATGCGACCCTTACGGCAATGCATACCCTATTGTTATGAGTGATGTTGACGCTTTCCCCGCAAATCCCGACAGTGCGCAGACCGTCAACAGCACATGGAAACTCTGGGGCAGCTTCCCCCTTGTTGATCTTACCGGATTCAGCCTTGACATCACAAGCGCGGATATTAAAATGGCGCAAACCGTGAACGTCAATATGTCCCTTGTTCCCGAAAATGCAAATAACTTTGTCACAACATGGACGAGTGCGGACGAGTCTGTTGCGATCGTTGAACCTTATGCAGGCAGCAGATGCAGAGCCGTCATCACCGGTATGGGCCGCGGCGAAACCGAAATCACCTGCTCCGTCAGCGTGAACGGCAGCATCATCGGAACCGAAACGGTTTCCGTTTCCGTAACTCCCGATGAAACCCTTGCCGAAGCCGTCAACGTTGAAGGCGGCAGTCTTGAATTCGGCACGAGCGCGGAATACAGCTTCGTTCCCGTTGCCGAGGGAGACCGACTGATTGCAAAGACCAATAATGCCGGCATGGGCAACACCACCGCCGTGCTGCTCACAACCATCCGCATGGCGGAAGGCGACACGCTTTCGTTTGACTATTTCTACAGCAGCGAAACCGATTACGACTACTATTACTTCAAGGTTAACGGCGTTGAATACCAGAAATATGCCGACACGAATATGACCGGATTCAGCAGCTATACCTTCACCGCACCCGAAGCGGGGCTGTATCACTTTGAATGGAGCTACGTTAAGGACGAACTGACCGACGGCGGCAGCGACTGCGTCAAAATCGACAATGTTGCCTTCTCCGGAACGGGCGAACCCGAAGAACCTCAGCTGAGTCTTATCGGCATCACGGCAACAGCCAATGATGTCCGCATCGGTGAACGCATTGAAGTTTCTTTCGACTGCGCACCCGTTGCATGCGGCGGCACGCAGGTAGTTCACAGCGGCACGATCGCCGTCACCACCCCCGC
>OLZR01000013.1_pt1 | contig 140100 bp, 140 predicted proteins | sample 1644421 | NCBI WGS metagenome assembly OLZR01 (sample SAMEA103958132, study PRJEB25191) | human gut metagenome | biome: human-associated habitat [ENVO:00009003]; feature: intestine environment [ENVO:2100002]; material: feces | place: Germany | collected 2013/2015 | reverse complement strand
CCAAGCGGTAAGGCAACGGACTTTGACTCCGTCACCCGTGGGTTCGAATCCCGCCAGCCCAGCCAAAAGTAAAGTGATTTAAATAGTTAAGCAAAACTACTTAAATCGCTTTGCTGTATTTATTATTAACGAGGATAGCGTTGAGAGTCAGTTCCTGCCTTTTGGCGTGAGTACGATGTATGTATCACACATAGGTATCAGCACTTATAATACACCTAACAATAAGTGCCGGTTTGCATCTCAGCTTTTTAGGGTGAGAGTTAATGCAAGCTCGTTAGGTTCTATGTGATTATCCCCTCTCAACTACTCTATTAAATTGTCAAGGTGCGAAACAAAAAAAGTAAGACCTGCACCACCGGATAAATAGTACAGGTCTTGACAAAATATCTAAAAGCGTATAGAATTAAGCAATACGCATGTTTAGCTTCTCAAGTTCTGAGTACGGACAATACTCGGGGCGCACGCTTATCAGCGATTGCCGTCGTTGATAAGCTGAGGGGCTTATTTTATTTGCACTCACATTTTACCATTTTAAGAGAAAAATGTCAATATATAGTTTTATTTTTTTGAATTACAGTGTTATATTTTATCACTTAGAGGTAGGCTTTATATGAAGAAATTAATAAATAAAAAGGAATGTGTAATTTTATACCATAGTAATATAATTAATAAATATCCGGAAATAAAAGAGTTGTTACAAAAAAATCCTTTTATTTCTGATGAAATGATTAATGACAATAAAGAACTTAGTGAATCAACAAAAAACTTATTTTTGAGCGGAGCTTATAAAAAATTAGTTTCTGATGCATTTGATGAATGGTATGCTGAAAAAATATCTATTTTTGATAATAAAAGTGGAATCAGATGTAGTTTGTGTAATAGAGTAAACCACACAATATGTTATATAAAAAATAGAAATGATGATAATGAAACTGAGTTAAATGTTGGAAAAGATTGTATAAAACATTTTCCAAATTTAACTGATGATGATAATAAGTATTACGATATTGTTGAACAAGTAAAAGAGATTCAAAAAACCCAAAATTTTAATATGGAATTCAAAAATTTTGATCAGACGATATTATACTACGAAAAAGCCTTAGATAATTCTCCTTTCCTCGTTAATCGTGATATTTTCACTAATGTAACAAGAACATTGTATAAAATCAAAGAATTAAAAAAGAATTATATTGAAGGTAGAATAACAAAAGCTTGTTTTAATGATATTCGTTCTAAAATAAATGAATTAGATAAGTGGATAACAATAAGCCTAAAAAGCGAAAATGAGAAATTGGGAAATAATCAATTTGCATGCACTCGTGAATTGGCACGTTTTATTATGTTTTCTGACAGAAAAGATAAAGATCAAATTATTGAAAAATTAAGAATTAATAAATCTTGTATTGATAGTAAAACCATAAAGTATTTTTCATATTTGCCGTTTATAGAAAAATTCTTAAACGATTATAAAGAAATAACATCTAAAATGTTTTATGATATTAGAATTTTTAAGGGTAATTTATATGTAACAATAAAAAATAGAGCTTTATCAAGCGTTGTGTTTTATACAACACCACAAAGATTTATGTATTATTTAGGTGAACTGGTCTTTTGTAAATATGATAAGAATTTTGCTTCTACCCATAAAGTTGATAGTTATCTTACATTAAAAAATCTGCTATCTAAAGTATTTATTTTAGATGATAGTGATAGCAATAATGTGTATCTTCTTATTCAACGATTAAATAGGTTTTTTGATTTTCATGAGTTTTTATATGATTATGAAAAAAGAATAACTTACATAGTAAAACGTAATAAAAAGGAAATGATAGTAATAAATAATATAAATTTTATAGTTAAACATTTACTTATTTATTTCGACTACAATTCAGAAAATATTTTTAAAATAGATTTATATTTTAATAGTTTGTGTAGAAATAAATTTTTTAATAAATTAAAGTGGCGTAATATTTCTGATGATGATATTAATGAAATAAATAAATGTCGTAAAATGCTTGATGATTTCGATATCCTTGTCGATTCATATTAATAATACAACAAGTGTCCCACTGTGGGACACTTGCAGTAATAATTTAATTTTGATTGACATAATCATTTTTGTTGTGTATAATAATAGTGAAGAGATAATTAATTCTCAAAAAGCGGTGTACCCTACCAATCGAGTGGGAGCTAAAAAAGCGGTGTACCCTACCAATCAAGTGGGAGCTAAAAAAGCGGTGTACCCTACCAATTTAAGTGGGAACGAAAAAAGTGAGGGGTTGGTTTTCCAATCCCTCTATTTTAATATTTTGGGGTGAATTATGAGCAAAAATAGAATTGGCTTTTATACGATAGATACCGATTATTGTGATTATCTAAGAAAATTTGACAGTAAAGTCCCTTATACTATGGACTCAAAACAGACAAGACCTTTTATAGGAATTTTGTTGACCGTTAATGAAAATACATATTATGCTCCGTTATCATCTCCTAAACCAAAACATTTGAAAATGAAAAACCAAATAGATTTTATAAAAATTAATAGTGGAAAATGGGGAGCAATTAATTTGAATAATATGATACCGGTGCATCACAGTTTGGCAACAAAGGTTGATCCAAATCATTTACAGAGAACTTATAATATTCAAGCATATGGAAATCTTCTTCAAAATCAGTTGACTTGGTGCAATTTAAATAAATCACTTATTATAAGTAAAGCTGAAAAATTGTATTACTCTGTTATAAATAATAAATGTAAAATTGCACAAAGATGTTGTGATTTTTCTTTGCTTGAGCAAAAGTGTCAGGAATACTCTATTCAGTTATCACAAACCCAACAACCAATCTTACCAAATCAAATACCACCTGTTCCTACAAATGGATTTACACAAGGAATATAATATAAGCCTTCTGCCGATTTTGGCGGAAGGCTTTTTTAGTTCAAGTGTCCCACGGTGGGACACTTGTGCAGATAATGTATGTTATTTATCTCGATAATGGGAACCGCATTGTACAATTTTAATTGTTTGATTGTCAATTCGATATACAATACGATTGCAGTCATCGATACGCCTACTCCAGTAATTAGATAAATCTCCTGTAAGTCTTTCGGGCTTTCCTATACCGTCATATCCATTACGATCAATGTCTTTAATAAGCAGTAATATGCGTTTAAGAGTTTTTTTATCCTGCTTAGTCCAATACTCAAAATCTTCCCAAGCTTCATCTGACCAAGATTTAATCATCAAAGTTTACCTCGTGAATAGTTCCGCCTGTAGATTCCATTTGAGCAATAGATTTTTTTAGCCTTTCAATATTTGTAGGGGAATAGAAAGGGTCTTTTTCAGCTGATATTTCAAAAGGAATTTTGTGCTGTCTTACTGTTGCTTTTGCAAAAACGCAAAAGGCAGTAGTCATACTCATTCCTACATCAGAGCAAAAAGCTTCAAACTGTTTTTTTAAATCTTCGTCCATACGAATATTAACATTGGTTTGTGCCATAAAAATCAACTCCTTTATTTATATTATATTACTAATACATTACAATGTCAATAATATTATTTGCATTGTAATGCTTATTATTAAATAATCATTAGAATTAAGTGTCCCACCGTGGGACACTTGCAGTAATACGGTATTATTATTGATGATTGCTTTTCATAAGACTATAATAAAAGCGGTTTTCTCAACCAACCAAAATGAGAATTTAAAAAGTATTTTCAAAAATTATTGATTTTTTTATAAATATATCATATAATATAAGTGGACACAATGATGTCTTTAATGAGGAGTGCCTTGCAGCTCTAAATGCAAGTGATTTATGTTGAGTGCCCTACAGCTCTAAATGTAGGTGATTTATGTTGAGTGCTCTGCAGCTCTAAATGCAGACCGTAATGTATAAAAAAGGGAGCGAATTTTCGTTCCCTTTTTGTTTTAAGGAGAAAAGCATTTGAAAGATCTTGATTTTTATATTGTACAAAATAGTTATATTACATACTTACAAAAGGCCGAGAGTATAAAGCGGGGTTTTACTCGTGTTCCGAATATGGATTATGGCAAAAATCATAAGCCGAAGTTTATATGTGGTATTGTACTTGAGATTAATGATGTAAGTTATTTTGTTCCAGTATCATCTTATAAATTTAAGAAACCTGATAATTTTTTGATTTGCGATAAGAACGGAAATACAATCTCATCTTTAAGGTTTAATTATATGTTTCCTGTTCCGTTAAAAATTATTAAACAGCGAAGAATTGATATTGAACCGGACTTAAAGTACAGAGCTTTGTTGGCCCAAGAACTTAAATATTGTAAAGACAATCAAGATACTATAAGAAATTTAGCTAAAAGAACGCATAAAAGGGTAATGCTTGCAAAAAGCCCGACACTTGTAAAAAACAGTTGTGACTTTTCTTTACTTGAGCAAAAGTGTCAGGAATACAAGGATCAGTTATTGCAAACCCAACAACCAATCTTACCAAATCAAATACCACCTGTTCCTACAAATGGATTTACACAAGGAATATAATAAAAGCCTCTTACCTTAAAAGTAAGGGGCTTTTCGTCAAACCGCTAATTTAGGAACGCCGAACGGTAGGCATATTCAATCAAACTGTCAATTTAGAAACGCTGATCAGTAAGCGTATTTTCTCTGGGATTTCTCCCTAAAGTAATTATATACATTCAAGAATAATATGTCAATGATTTTCTGCAAGTGTCCCACGGTGGGACACTTGCAGTATTAGAATAACAGCATTTGATGTTTTGAAATAGCAGGAAAAATAAATTAAGTGTCCCACGGTGGGACACTTGCAGTATCAAAATAACAGCATTTGATGTTTTAGAATTGCAGAAAAGACAAATTAAGTGTCCCACGGTGGGACACTTGTAGTATCAAAATAATAGAATTTGATGTTTTGGAATAGCAGGGAAAAAATTAACTGTCCCACGGTGGGACACTTGTAGTATCAAAATAACAGAATTTGATGTTTTAGAATTGCAGGAAAAAGAAATTAACTGTCCCACGGTGGGACACTTGTAGTATTAGAATAACAGCATTTGAGGTTTTGAAATAGCAGGGAAAATAAATTAACTGTCCCACGGTGGGACAGTTGCAGTATTAGAATAACAGCATTTGATGTTTTAGAATTGCAGAAAAGACAAATTAACTGTCCCACGGTGGGACACTTGTAGTATTAAAATAACAGCGTTTGATGTTTTGAAATAGCAGGAAAAATAAATTAACTGTCCCACGGTGGGACAGTTAATTTATAAACGATTATTCAGCTTCACTTAAAAGTCTTTTGTTTATTTCTTCAATCCAGCTACTATTGTCAGACTCCAAATATTTTAAAAATCTTTTAAAATTGCTGCTTCCTTTTATGCTGTCATCAGATTCTAAATTTTGAACTCTTCGCTTCATATCATAGTAGTTTTCCTTTGTAATAAATTGCATAGCTTTTTCTATTTGATTAGCTTTTGCTTTATAATTTTCTACGCCTGTAAAATGCTTAATTAACGGAGCATTTACAGGTTTGGCAGGGGTGTTGAGATTTTCATCTGTCCAATGTTTTGAAACAATTTGCATAGTACACGGATTACCGAATATGATTAGTGAGTCAGCTATATTGTCAATTCCATGAAATTCATTGATTTTACGCTTTATGTCATTGTACTGTTCATATGGCTTTTTTTCTGTATCGCAGAATACAAGAACAATATCATATGAGTCACTATTATAGCGGTCTTGGTATCTTGCAGGTATGTTACCGTTTCCATTAGCATTAACTAATTCTATATGGTATTGGTCGTTCCATACTTGTAACTCTTTAAGTCTGTCAAGGTAAAAGTATTCTTCGTTTCCTTCACAAATAATACATATTCTTTGCTTGTCAAAAAATATAGGTAGGTTATTCATCATCAGATGATGTACCTCCTTTCACTGTATCATTATGAATACTTATTAGCGTATTGATTAAATCAGGTTCCGGTATTGCACCGAGAGCACCTTTTTTGTATTTTTCAATAATATCTGTGGTTTCACGCACACCTTGTTGAGCTGTAAAATTAGCAAGTGAATAAAAATAAACATTGTACTTATCTTTGTGAACAAACCATATTTGTTCTTTTCTAAACAGCTTTTTGCAATCCATTAAACTAATGTCGTGAGCAGTAAATATCATTTGTGCCTTAGTATTTAATTCATTATTGAACATAGCTACTATGGCTCTTGTAAGTTTAAAATGAAGGCTGCTGTCGAGTTCATCTATAATTAAAATTCGGCCTTTTTCCAACGCTTCAATAACATAGCTTGCTAATGCTGCTATTTTCTTTGTTCCGGTGGAATCAAATATCATACTTGGTACTTGAATACCTTTATATGTTGAAACTAAACGAATTTGATCCATAATGCTGTCAGGTAAGTTTAGTGCATTTTCATCAGCTTTTCCTTCATCTTTTTTGGAAAATTTTATTTTATCCATATCAACAAATTCAAAATTATCCATATATAAATCTGCGTTTTTAATAAATTCAACAATCTTGTTTTGAAGATTGTTTTTATTTTTCATTAGCTCAATAGTATGCTTGATAGGAATATTATTCATATTAACAATATCAATTTTATTTGCAAAGCTGATTAGTATTTTTTTCATTTCATCAAGATATTTGAATTTTGTTGTATCAATCTGATAAAAGAACAGACTATTATTTGATATAACGGGTAACATTGTATCTAAATTTTCATCTGCACAGTAATATTCTTTATTTATCACATCTTTTTTGAACCAACATTGTGTTCTTTCGTTGCCGTATTGGTCTTTTATTATTTCTGAAAAACATTCATATATATATTCTTCTTTATTTTCATCAAATTTAAAATCAAATGAAAATTCTCTGTTAAATTCTAAGAAAGTAATGCCAAGTTCACATATTGAATTGTCTGTAAATAAATTAGACATTAGTCTTGATTTTCTGTTTAACAGGGCATTTTTAATATCAGCTATACATTTAACAAAGCGTGTTTTACCTGTATTATTTGAGCCATATATGCCGGCAGCTTTTAATATATTGAAATTGTTTTCTTTATGAACATTAGTGATAAATCTTTTATTACGCATATCTGCGTTCATTGAAAATACAACTTCTTGATTGAAAATATAGCAGTTATTAATTCTTATTTCAACTATCATACTTATTCTCCTTAATTCGCAATCAAATTTTTGCATTTGTTTTATATTAATATTATAGCTTATACTTATATTTTATGCAATATTATTGCATAAAATATTTTGATTTTTTAACAAGTGTCCCACGGTGGGACACTTGTTAGTTATCAAAACGGTAAATCGTCGTCAATAGGCATATTTTCAAAATCGGGTTGTGAGGGCAAAGGTGGCTGTTCAGATGTAGTTGAAGAAGAGCCTTTAGTATTATTATTTGCTTTTTGCACACGCTCACCGGTAAATGATACTGTATCTGCAACAATTTCGGTTACATAGCGTGTACTTCCGTCATTGGCCTGATATGTACGACTTTGTAGTTTGCCTTCAAGAGCAATCATATTGCCTTTTGCAAAATAGCGACATACAAATTCTGCTGTGTAGTTCCAACAGACAACATTGAAAAAATCAACTTTTCTTTCTTCACCGGATTTGTTGTAATTGCGTTCAACTGCGATACTAAAACTTGTTACGCTTTTTCCGGTAGTAGTTGATTTGAGTTCAGGGTTAGCAGTAAGCCTTCCCATGAGTACAATTCGATTTAACATATTTATGACTCCTTTTTTATTAATATATCAGTTAACTGTCCCACGGTGGGACACTTGTGGGCAAACAAGAGGTTGTTTATTTATTTTTTTCTCTGCTTTCGGGTGTTTAATTGTAGGCGAGTAGCTGCACGGGTTATGTCTTTGCAAAAGTTATTTACAGTCAGCTTTAAAATAGTGTAGGGGAGAGCTGCCGGCGTAAGTTATGCTGCATTTTTGTGAGCAATCGTCTTGTTCTATTTTTTTCTCTGCTTTAGGGGTTTTTGCCGAGCTTGATAACTTTGCAAACTTTAGCTTTTACGCTGCTGTCGTTGAATATATTTTCTTTTGAGCCTGCTATTATTTATCGATAATTCTGATTTTGAAGTAATCTTTTGAGAAACAGCAGCTTTTTACTAAGTTCAAGTGTCCCACCGTAGGACACTTGAGGAGGTAAGCTATAACTGTCCCACGGTGGGACACCAAAACAATATTTTGCCACGGAAAGTAGGGTAGTAAATTTTGCGGGATAAAGACTTAATATTGCAAGCAATATTAAGTCGGTCACAAATGTCGGCAGTGCCGACATTTTCGATAACATTAACTTTAATATCATCGACTAAACCTTTAATATCACTTTTAGATTGCTGTTTTATTTTCATCAGATAAAAGCTGACTTTTTAGTAACATTGATTTTAATATTGCTAAAATTTCAAGACAAAACTTTGACAAAATGCCGATAGCAGAAAAGAAAAAGCCTTGCTTTTTGCGTAAATTCGATTTATTCCCCATAAGAGTGAAATTACATCAGCAGACAATAAAAAACGCTTATAAGTCAAATTTGACTAAGTTAAACGCAAAGTTTGTAATGTTGTCAAAAAGTAACGCTTTGAGATATTTTGAATAATTACGGATTTCATATTCTTTGCTTGCTTCTTCATAATTTAAAAGTGTATCCGAAATCAAATCACATAATGAATTAGCTTTTGCAATACCGTGCTTTGTAATGCAGTTGTTAATTGAATAAATAAGTGTACGCTGTGACACAGTAGTTTTATTATAGGTCTGAGAAGTGTTGTTGGTTGCCATATCACAAAGTAAATCAACGGCTTTGCAGTATAATCTTGAATATATATCGTTCTCGTAAGCGACATAGCTTTGATATGCATTATAATCTGTCAATTCTTTAATCGATTCAATAATCTTGTCATTGTCAGTTGTAAAAGGTACAGTAAGGTTAATTCTGTCAATGATTAGATTATGATCTGATTTACTGTTATTTATGGTATTGTTATATATGGTATTGTTATAATGTCCGAAATTTTGGGACACGGTATTGTCCGAAGAATTAGGACACGGCAATGTCCTGCTTTTTAGGACACGGTTATTTTCATTGTCCTGTTTTTTAGGACATGGTGAGAGTGTAGATTTTATCGCATTTTTTACATTGTCCGAAAATTTAGGACACGGTTTATTACTTTCTTTTTCCTGTTTCTCTATAACTGTAGGATTAGTGTTAAGTATGTAGTTATTTACACAAAACTTACCGTTTTTACCCTTACGCTTAATTACGGATATATAGCCATAGGCTATAAGTTCATTTAGTGTATTGTAGTATGTCTGCTTGCTTATACCGAGAATTTCCATAGTATAATCTCTTGTAGGAAATACTGTGTTTGATGCTTGAGCAAGTGAATAGAATAAAGCAATCATACCACGAGCCTTAACGGATAAACGAGTATCACACATAATTAGCTTTGGCATATTTCCGTAGCCGTATGAGTAAATATTATCAAGCGAAAGTGTATGATGTTCTGCAGAAGCAGACGGCGGACAACCTATAGCATTAGGATTACTGCATATGGTGTACACATTTTTATTTAGAAAGCCTTTAGCTTTTGAAATTGAAATATAACTCTTTTCAACAAGCTTGTTCAGATATTTGTAGTAGGTGTCTTTGTTCATATTTAGGTCACGAAGTATTGTGCTGCGTTTTGGATAAATTTTACCTGAACCTGCATAAGAAGCTAAGTAGGCATAAATAGCCTTGCTTTGTAAAGGCAGTTCTTTTTCAAGCATAACTTTTTGAGCAAGCATACCAAATCCCTGTGCATATACACCGTCAATTTCTACTGCGATTTCTATGTCTTTGTTATTTAATTTTTTCATTATAATTCCTCCGTATTTTGAAGCTGCTTGAAACGGACTTTTTTAATTGTTCAAGACCGTGTGAATTAAGCAATTAAAAAAGTCTGCTGCAAGAGCAACAGACTTAGTTTTAAATATATGTTTTTAGTACAGGCTTTTTTTCGTGAGTCTGTACCGGTTGTGCAGATGAGCCTACAGGTGGGGTATATGCCTTTGCTGTAGGATATTTACTTAGCAGAGCCGAAAATAATCTTGTGCGGTCGGCATAGCTTACCTCTCTTATAGTGCTTTTCTTTGCTTTATAGGGTTCTTCATTAAGCGACAGTCCCCAATCCTCGCTTTTAAGGAGTTTCATTTGTGCCGGGTGCATACCTGTTTTCATAAGCACCCAGTCACCTTTTTTCATTCTTTTAATTTGCCCCGGTGTCATTAAAGGCTTTTTTGTCATATTGTAAGTAACGGAATTTGCGTTGTTATTGTTTGAAAAGCTGTTTTGCTTTTGCGAAACAGAGCCTGACATTACCGTCTGATTATCAAGCATTTTTGAAAAAGTTTCTGCGTCAGGGGAAGTAGGTGCTATGTAACTGAACATTACATTCTGACAGCTTGATTTTATAACGCTTGCTGTATTCTGATCGTATTTTTGATCAAGCTGCGTTGTAGTTTGTAAAAACGGGCAGCAAATGATACCTCTTGATCTGCCTGCAGAAAACATCTGATCAACTCTCTCTATGGCTGTGTATGTGCCAAATTCATCAAGGTAGTAGTATACTCGATGTGGCAGCTTGTTGTTCTCAAAATGTTCAGAGGCACAAAGTAATTCGTTATAAGTTTGCCTTACAAGTAAGCTTACTAAAAAATTTTTTGTGCTTGATTTTTCATCAACAACAAAGAATATTGCTTGTTTGCCGTTAATAAAGTTTTCAATATCAAGGTCACTGTCAAAGCATATCATTTGTTCCATTTCTGTATCAATGAAGGAAAGCATACGGCTCATTGCTGTTGACATAACGCTTGCAGTAGTCTGAAAAGCACCGGAGGCTGTGGCAGACATAAACCATTTTGCTTTGTGATTAGTCGGCAGCATTGTATATAATTCAGTCAGATAAGTTGTAGGCATTACTCCTTTTTTATTTACTGTTCGTGGGTCAATTTCAAGGAGCTGTTCAATTATTTTAAAAACTGATACTATGTGCTTTTCTTCGGGTTCACAAAGTTCGGATACAAGTAAGATAACGCCTGTAATAATGCCTTCTGCAGATTCGTAAAAGTATTGATTTTGTCCTGCACTTTTGAAACCGTCCATATGTACGATTGAGTTTGAAAGAACTTTTGCATATGTTTCAGCCCGTGCTTTGTCTGCAAGACTTTTTGTTGATTCATAGCGGTCATTGTATTTATTGACAAGATACATCAGATTGTAACTGTCACTGCGAGTAGGATTTCTTAAATCTATTACATAAGTTTTGTACCCGTAATATTTTTCCAAAACAGGTGCATATGTCTGATGAGCGTCACCTTTTGTATCTGTGACGAAAAAAGGATTGCCAACGGCTGCTAAAAATTCAAGATTAGGATAGACAAAAGAAGATGTTTTACCGCCACCCGGAGCAGATACAGAGAGAGTATGATTATCAGATGTATCAATGTATGCAAATACTTTTTTACCGCTTTTTACTGCACCGAGTATAATGCCCTCAAGCTGTGGTCTGTTTTCGCCGTTTCTCCACTTTTCGGGTTCATATGGTATAATAACAAGATTATTATTTAATTCTTGTTTGGTGGCCCATTTTTGGTCACCGAATTGGCCGTCACCGACAGGCTTGCTTTTAATAGAATTTAAATTTTTGCCGCTTGATGATATAAAGTACGCAGCTATAAGTACAACTAATACGATTATTGAAAATATAATAATTCCGCTTGTTGAGCTACTTCCCATAATTTTGACTCCTTTGTTTTAAAATTTCGTTCCAATCTTTTAGCTTAGGGGTTATTATTTCAGTTTTATATTTGACCTGAAATAATTTTTGTGCTTTTTTAGCAAAGTCTTGTCCGTGATTTTTGCCGTCAGAACTGTTTATATCATTATCTGTACATATATAGATTTTCTTTATATGCGGGTAATCTTCAACACATTTTTTCAAAGCTTCTAAATTCAGTCCTCCTAAAGCTATATAGTTGTATGTGTGCCAGTTTTCGTCAAGCTGATACAAAGTAATAAAACTGAATAAGTCAATAAAAGCTTCAAAAACAAAAAGCACATCAGACAAACCAATGTGCTTAAAGCAGTATATTTTGTTACTTCCGGTAATCTCACCTTTAAAAGATTTAACAGTAAGCGTACCTTTTAATCCGGCATACCTGACTATTCCTTTTTTATCTTTGCCGAGAAATACAATGTTGTGGTTGCTTTTATCTTCATATATAAGACCTTTTTTTACAAAGTATCTGACAACACTGTAATCAATACAGCGTGAATTGCACAGATAAGCATACAAGCGTTTGTTGTTTGTGTTTTTTTGAGGTAAAACCACTCTGTCTTTTTTATGGTAAATATCAGGTTCGTTTATAAAATCAACAGGCTTTGAATTGCTTGTAGCTTTGTAATTTCCGTCAAGCAAAGTTATTACTGCTTCTTGAAAACTAAAATCAAAAAATGTCATCAGAAAATTTACTGCCGTACCCGATTCACCTGTAGAATGTCTGTACCAAATATGACCTCGTATTTTTACGCTGTCATGTGCTTCCCACATATATTCTGTACCGCTATGTAAAACTTTTTCTCCTATACTTTCAAGATATTCTTTAATATCTTTATGATGAGCCTGATACAACTCTTCATCTGTAAACGGAATAAATTTTGACATTTTTTAACCTCCTTAATAGTCATAGCTGATTGGATTGTCGGATACAGCGTGACCTAATTGTATTTTTTGTATTTTTTCATCTCTTAGCTGTTTTGAATCAGAGGTGTATTTTTGCTTTGCTGCGGCAATTGTTTCTGTATTAATAATTTTGCCCATATGAGCGGCTATAGAGGCAAGATTAAGCACTGTTATTTGCTGTTGCGTGTTAGTTTCTTCAATTTTTTGCTGTGCTTTTATATTGCCGAGCTCAACAGCCTTTTTATACCACAAAAGAGCCTTTTCAATATCTCGTTCGATTCCCAATCCGTATTGATAAAAAGTACCTATTCGCAAAGCTAATTCTGAATCTGTTTGATTGTTATTAAACCGGATAAGATAAGCCGATAATGCTTTTCTAAAATAATTACTTGCAAGCTCATTGTTTTGCAATCCGTATTTTTCGGAGTGATAGATATAACCGAGCTGATAAGCTGCATTTGCATTTTCAAATTTTTCAGCTTCGGAAAACCAATATATAGCTTGATTAATGTTCATATCGGTTCCTAACCCTTTTAAATACATATTACCAAGACGATAAGCAATATAATCATTAGGATTTTGCTTGTAATCTGTTATATAAAGATTTAGAGCATTACTGTAGCATAGCTGAGCTTTTGCAATATCATAATGGCCATAACTTTCATTTGAATGAATTTTAGCAAGATTGAACCAAGCGTTAGATATATTTCCTTGTGCTGCATATTGAAAATGTTTTATTGCATTTTCAATATCATTGTTTTCAAATGCTATTTTACCTAACTGATAGGCAGCATTTGTATTGCCGAGTTTTTCAGCTTGTGAAAACCAATGTATAGCTTTATTTATGTCAATATCAGTACCTAAACCGTTAAAATACATTTTGCCGAGTCTATAGGCTGTAAAGTCATCAGGATTTTGGGTATAATCTGTTATATAAAGATTTAAAGCATTACTGTAGCATAGCTGAGCTTTTGAAATATCATATAGTCCGTAACTTTCGTCTGAATATATTTTACCGAGTTTAAACCAAGCGTGAGATATATTACCTTTTGCTGCTTCTTGAAAATTCTCAACAGCTTTTTCAATTTCTCCCTTTTGAAGAGAAATTTTACCGACTTGATAGTTTGCGTAGAAGTTACCGAGTACAGCAGATATTTGATAATAACTGTATGCCTCTTCAATATTCTTTTCGATGCCGTCACCGTTTTCGCATAGCTTTGCAAGCGTGTATGCAGATGAAGCACTACCGTTTAATGTAGCCTTTTTTAGCCAAATTACAGCTTTTTGAATATCTTTCTCAACACCGTAGCCGTTTAGATACATCTTACCAAGTCTGCTTTCAGCTGTAACATTACTGTTTTCTTCTTCTGCTTTCTCATATTCCAAGCAGGCTCTTTTATAATTTTCGTTAGCCTTTTGTTCATCAATGATATTGTATTTTTCGGAAGAGTATATGTAACCAAGCTGATATGCTGCATTTGGATTGTCTTGTTTAGCTGCTTTATTGAGCCACTCAATTGCAGAATTAACGTTAATATCTGTGCCTTTTCCTGCAAGATACATATTTGCTATACGCATTTCTGTAAAAGCATTTTGTATATCGTTTTCTTCTTGTTCTATCATACTCTCCAATGCTTTTTTATATAAGCCGTTAATATAATCTTTTGAAACATTATTAAAATCATCGGCATAATCCTCATACAGCTTTGCAAGGTCATAATTTGCAAGCACAACTGTTTTAGTTGCTTTTGAAAAATAATGCTCTGCCTGCTGTATATCAATATTTACACCCTCACCGGACAAATACATTTTACCAAGTCTGTATGCCGCATATTTATCACCTTTTCTATCTGCTTTTAAGTAATAGTCAAATGCTTTTTCATAATCTTGAGTAAAACCAAGGCCATAATAAAATTGATTGCCAAGGTAGTAGTAAGCATGCGAATAACCGTTTTTTGCAGCAAGACTAAAAACATTACTTGAGCAGCGATAATCCTGTTCAACACCTTCGCCTTTAAGGTACATTCGGCCTAACAGGTATTCAATATATGCTTCATAAGAATCAACTTCACTGTAATAATGCAAATTGTCAGAATCATTTTCGAGTTCATAAAAGTAATTTCTGTTTTTTAACCCATCTCTGAATTGAATAAAAGCTGTTTTGCAATAGTAGTTGCCAAGTTCTTTATTGATTTCTGTATCTTTAGTACCGTATAAATACATTTGTCCGAGTTTATATGCAGACATACTGTCACCATAACTGTCGGCAGCAATACCGTACCACATTTGAGCCGCATTATAATCTTTTTCAGTACCTTTTCCGTAGTAATAACAATCCGCAAGTTTTCTGCAAGATTGTGCAGTTCTGGTTTGCAAATCACTTGAATTTTGATACGCTTTTTTAAAATCTATAACTTCCTTTCCTTCATTTCCAAGTATAAATGAGGGAATTTTTTGTAACTCTGTATATTCGTATTCTTCCGGCTTTGTATCATCAATAAAACCGTTATCATTATCTGCTGATTGCGGTTCTGTTTCTGCAGGAGCTGTAATATTCGGTGGGGGAGAAATCGTAATATCATCAGTTGCAGTTATAAATGTTCCGCTTTGATTCATAGATTTTGCACATTCTAAAATATAATTCTTGATAGATGTAAATTTATCAATTTTGGAAATGTCAGGCTTTACAAATTCTTTTTTTGAATAGTATTTACTCAAACTGTAGCTTTCATCACACCACTTATCATAAAGATTTGACAGTTGGTTGTTATTGCTTACAAGTGTGGTTAGAATATCATCTACAAGTTTTTTCTTGTCAGGTGAAGAAAAGCCGTAAGTATTTCTTCCTTTGCTGAAATCTTTGCTTGAAAGGGTCAACATTTGATTAACTAAGTATTTTAAAGTTTCATCGGAAATATATTGATTAGGTTCGGAAAGTAGATTATTTAGTAAAGCTTTACTCTGACTGATTAGCTCGTTGAGGTATTTGTCTTTATTAATATAAATTTCCTGTCGTTCATCTTTGAAAATTTCATTAACAAACTCTGATTTTAAATTCTTAATATTTTTCTTAGACAAAAAGCCTTCTTTTGGGTCTGTTGAGTAAACAAATAAATGTACATGCGGGTGATGACCTGTATTGTGCATACCAGCATACCATTGCAGATTATTAATGTTTATACCGTGAGCTTCTGCGATAAGATCAACTTTAGACATTATTAAATCCTTCCATGGCTTTTGGCAGTCATAACCGAGCCTGTCAGCGTCCTCTCGTCTGAGCGAGAGAATGTCAGTCCATATGTTTCCGTCATGAGTTGATACTTCTTCTGCAACTCTGTCAAGATCTACATCAGGGTATGATGAAAATAAACCGTGCTCACCGACTTTATAAGCACCCGGTCTTTTAGCTGTATATTCTATCAAATTTCCTGCTTCGTTGAACAGTAATTCTTCCGCAAGTCTTGATATAAGGTCAGAGGCATTTGACATAGTCGGATTATTGATATAATCGGTGTATTCCAACGGTTTATCCTCATCATCTTTATAATTTAATTGTTCAAGAAATTCTTTAATAGTTTCTTCTTGTTTCTTTGTTGCAGGTCGATTTTTAACATCATAAAACTGTGCCAATCTGATAGCTTCATTTACTATGTTTTGTTCCGATAGATTTAATGAAGTATTTTCAGAAAGCTTATTTGCCAAATGCAGCATTAAACTTGAAGCATTCGCTCTTGTAGGATTAGCTTCATAAGCTTTGTATTCTTCACACTCTGCACTAAGACCTTTTTCTGTACAGAGATTAAGTAAATCTTTAACAGATACTTTTTGCTTAAAAGTAATCGGTAAATCATCTGCCATATCAATGTTTTTGTCAACAGTTTCCCTTGTACCGCAATACCGTACAAGATTTGCTGCATGCTCACCGCTTAAGGCGTGATCGCTTAGCTTTTCTCCAGGTTTGGCTATATGAAAGTAACGGGAGTTTAAAATAAACCTTGTGCCAACCATAGCAGCCTCCGTTATGTTTGAGCTTCATATGCTGATATAATACCTTTGCTTGCCTTAACATCTTCTACAGCTTTTCTACGCATTTTATCATATGAGTCTTTGTCAAGTTCCATCATACTTGCAACGATACGAGTAAGCACATTAATTTCAACAGCTTCTTTGAATTGCAGCTTTGAGGTTCTGTTTGAAGCATTGTTTATCATACCTTTAATTTTTTGTCCTACGATAGAGCATAGATAATCTTGAGTAATTTCAGATGTTTTATAGCCAAAGTAAAAATCAACAGCTGATTCAATTATCTTATTTCTGCTTGTTTTGCCGTCATCAAGTTTCTTTAAGCTCTCAATTTTATTTATCGTTGATAAAGGCAATTGAACGCTTATCTGCTGTTTGTTTACTGATTGCATACGCTATCCTCCTTTAAAACTTCATTACGCTTATTAATTAAAAGTGTAAGGTATTCATCTGAACAAAGATAGTTATAATACTGCTCAATTGCTATTTGCATTACAAATCCTCTTGAAATATAAAGCTCTCTTTTAAGAAACATCAGCATTCTATAACTCTTTTTGGTAATATAAAGACTTTTTTGTTTTTTAGGAATTATATCAAATTTTTCTCTTTCTTCTCGAAAAATACTTTTTATTTTTTCGGGATCTTCAAGATATTTTTGGTATAAATATTCGACAGAAGCGTTATAAACGAAAGAAAGAGTGTTTGAATTAAGAATATTTTTGGCTTTAACAGCAGTTTCGTCTATTACTTTTGATGTAAGATAAAAGCAAGAGCCTAATAATTTATCATCAGGTATATTATCATTGGTTAAAGTTAATTTGTTAAAAAATCTATCTGACTGTATCATAAAATCACCTCTTAAAAGATTTTCTCGACTGAACGAATTTTACATATATTATCGTAATATCCCATATTGAAATTGTATGTTACATTTGAGTTTGACACTTCATCGTTGTATATGATTGTCTGACTGCAAATAGCCATAACATTAAACGAACCGTTATCCTCATAGTCAGAAACATACAATTGTACCAAGCCTGTAGCTTGCTCATAATTATCATCGTATGTGCTGTGACCTATTGTTGTTTGTAATTGATTATAATAATCATCTGATAAGTAATCCTTGAGCTGAGAAATATTATTACTTTGTGAACCGGAGTAGGAGAGATAAAGCTGACAATATTTATCAATGACATCTTTGACTTCAATATTAAACAGTCTGTCATATTTGAGCTTTTCACTTTCCAATTCCTCAATCCTTTGCTGCAAATTTTCTGTGTTCATAGTTGTGGTTTCAACTGTAACAGGAGCAGTAGTCGATTCTGTTTTATTAGTATCATCTTTCAAACCACACCCTGTTACAATAACTGTTATTGCAGAAATAACGACCGTAGCTATAATAAATTTCTTTTTCATTTTTCTTCCTTTCATATACCAAAGCAGCAACAAGTGTCCCACCGTGGGACACTTGTTAGCTGAAATCCGTGTCAGATAAGCCTTTTAGGTAGTCATATGTCCATTTTCGTCTTGTTTCATAGCTGTAGTTGCTGTCACTCCAAGCCCTTTTAGAAGAATAAACAGAATCAAGAGTTGCGTTAGATACACCGTATAAAACACCATTATGACCGTTGCCGTAAACATTTTTATCAAATGAACCTGTGCCAAATTGATTTAATATATCTGCACAGTAAACGATAGCTCGCTTATCATTGATATTATTTTCCTGACAAATTGCGATATATTCTTCCGCATTTTCTGTTGATGTTTGATTTTGTGCTTCTATGCCTGCATTCGTAAGCAGCATTGCTTTAATACATGAGCAAGTATAGCTGTCAGGGACATAACTTGACCAATCGCTTCCGTTTGTTATAGCGGCAATAACTTTCCTACCGGTATTTGAGTAAGATAAAGCTACTCGGTTAATTTCTGCATTGCTTATACTGTATGCTTTACGCAAGAGTGATAATGCGTTATTACCGTGCCAACCGTATGCACCTACTGACAGAGCACCGTTATCATTAGCTATAACAGAACCGAAATCACTGTTATCAAGTTCGTTGTAAAATACACCTACTTCATTGTGAGTAATAACATTTCTTGTTACATTTGCAAGACCTTTTTCAATTGCTGAACCAACCGCTCCATAGCAAGCTATGCTGTCATCGTTTAATTGTAATATGTATTTATTTACATAACTTACAGTTGCCCAGTTGGAGGTTTGGCCATTGTACTCATTGCCGGCAATTACTGTAACAGAATTATCTTTTACTTCAACAACTATGCCTATATGATCTACATTACCGGTTGCTTTATAATGGCTTCTGCCACCGTAATCGAAGAAAATTAAGTTGCCGACTTGCGGTGTATAGTTATCGGCACTTTTTAATTTTCCAAGCTCTTTTAGGTTGCTTGTCCACATAATAGTTCCCGGTGCAAAGCCAAAATCTTTGGTTTCATAGCCTGATTCCTGAATACAGTAACCGACAAAATAACAGCACCAATCTGTCACAGAAGATTTAAAATATGAGCAATAGCGTTCACCTTGACAGGATAAATTTTGACTGCCTGGAGTGTGAGTTTGCCAAAAGCTGTACTCTTCTTTTGCTTTTTCTGCAATTGGTGCTGCATTTTGTTGTGTAGATTCATATGTAAACATCAACAGAAATAAAACGGCGGCTATAACACCTATGACTATTCCTATAATTGTATTTCTTGCTTTCTTGTTATTAATGATAAGTAAAAAATACTTAACTGCTGTAGTCATTTATTTACCACCTGCTGTGCCGAATAACTCTTTTTTGTATTCCGGTGCAATAATTTGTAAGTAGTAGCGTTCATTACCGCAGCAGTACAGGCAATGACCTCTTTTACTTATTTGTATAAGTTCCCATTCTTCATCAAGCATATTAGTTATAGCTTTGTACTCCTTAATATTGACAGTGCCGGGATAGAAGAGAAAACGGTGAGTAGGTATTGAGAAAAACGGCTTTGTATATTCAACAACCCCCGGAATCATCAAATCCTCAATATTTTGTGAAGCGATAACGAGGTTACTGTTTTTCTTTCTGCCACGCTTAACAAATGATCGCAGATACATAATTACAATTAAACTTTTAATTACCTCGTGCAGCTCATCAACGATTACAACCGTATTGCCTTCTGTCAAAAATTTATTATTCATAAACGAAAGAATATTGAAATACATTGCATTTTTTAAGTTTTCGTTTGTATTTAATAAATTCTTTACATCAAAATTTATGTGGTCTGCATTCGGAATGTTTGTATAACCGTTAAAGAATGTAGAGTCTGTACCGATACATATTGAACGAATACAAAGCGCAAGATTACGGAGAGTGTCTTTTGTAAAAAGCATTTCTTTTCCGTTAATTTTTGAAACTTCATCATAAATATTAAGCTGCCTTTCAACTTCCTTGAACAAATCTGAAAGTATAGGATAATCAACATTTGTAAGCTTGTTCAAATCGGTACGGTCTGTAATATGAAATTTTTTGTACAGTTCTTCAAGCATTATTTCAAGAGTATCAAGTTCAGCTGTTGTAATAGCAGGATTATATGTTTTAAAGAAATCTTTGAGAAATGCTATATGTTGAGAAATAATTGTTTTATGCTTAAACGCAACAGGTTCATCATCAGTATAGCTGTCATCAAGAGGATCGTTCAAAAGGCGAGGCTGCATTACATTTATAAAATACTTGCCTGACAGCATATCAATGTTTGTGCCGCCGAGTCCGTTAGTTACATCTATACATTCTTTGTCAGAATCCATACTGTAAACTTTTTTCTGCTGTTGTCGGAAAAGACATATAAGCAATTTTATAAGGAATGACTTACCTTCACCGGAGTTACCGAAAATTGCTATATGACCGTTGGTTTTATCGGTATCTCTATGGTCAATATCGGCAAGAATATTTCCACCGTGTACGGCTCGACCAAAGAACAATCCTTTAGAATCAGTTTTGCCTGAATAGCTGAACGGAAATAAATTAGCCACTGAACTTGCCGGTAATACTCTTGCAAACTCTTTGTCAAACATATCAAGGCCAAAAGGAGCTACCGAAGCAAAACCGTCACGCTGCTGCATATACAATTCATCGTATTTTACATGATTTTTATTGAGCGTTGAACATACTTTTATTTGCATATCTCTTAGTTCATTAAGAGAATTAGCTATTACTTCTACATAAACAGAGCAATGTATAAACTCTTCTTTTGTTCGGTGCGATTCTTTGAGTATTTTTTCTATGTCTAAAATATTTTCCTTGCTGTCTATTGACTTAGACATAGTTTTTGCCTCTGCAATATCGCCCATATTTTTTCGTTCTGCTTTTTCAAAGATTTTTTCTTGCTCTGACGGTGTAACTCTTTCATTATATATATGTAATGTTACACCGCCCATTTCACCGATTTCAGACAGTATTGCAGTTTGTTCTGTTTCGGTTTTATATCTTCTGATAGCAAAAACTTTTCTGTATGTATTACCTACTATGTAATATCGCCTGTGCTTAAAGTCCATAATTGACGGTGCAATTATATCCACAAAATTTTTAAGGCTTTCATTTTTAGATAATCCGTATTGTTCGCCGTCATAATCAGGCAACTCTTCATCGTATGATGTATGCTCAAGATAAATCGACAACATCTTTTTAATATCTTTTTTCTCTGCAAGCTGTACATTGAAATTTTGCTCGGCACATAGCTGCAATGCGTGATTTACAAGCTGTCTGCTGTCCTGCTGAGAAGCTCTTAAAATAATAAAAAATGATCTGCTTGTTGACATAGCAGATTTTATATTATTCATATATTCAATGTCTTTGATGTCAAGAGCTGCAATGGCTGCGTTATTTTCTTTGCTTTTCAGATTTTCGAGATGTCTTATGTTATTTTCATAGTTTTGTGAATTATTAAGACACAAAATTTCAGATTTAGGCAGTTCAGAAATGATATTTGTAAGTGAGTCAATAATACCAAGTCTTATGGGCTTTGAGAGAACAGTAATGTTTTTTGGCTTAACTTCAAGAAAATATTTTTCCTCATTGCGTGTAGTAAGAATATGATCTTCTTTAATCTCAGCTATTTCAAAGAAATTCTGCACTCTTGTATTATTGTTCTTAATTGCTTTGTTAAGTTTGCGATCTTTTTTTGACAAGTTTATTGCCTCCATTTCAAAATAAGTACATCAGTAAACAAGAACCTTATGAACAGCACAAATAATCTGATTACTGAATAATCCACAAAGCGGGCAGACAAAAATGCGTATGCAGGCAGAAAAGCTATAAAAAACCAAATATGCAATGACAAAAACATTATTATTGAAAAAGCAAATATACTTACCATTACAAATAAATCTGTTATAGTCCAGTATTTATATAGCTTTACTGCCGTAAGATTATCGGGATAGTAAAATTTTCTCATTTTTAGCCTCCTTTTAGTGAGCAAAAGAGCGGATTATTGATGTAATACCGCTTGTAGCAAAAATAGCTTGAGATACATTAGCTTTTACGCTTGTATCAAGTCCGAATTGCTGTAAAATTCTCGGAGCTTCTGCCGCAGCAAGCATAACACCTGTGGCTAAAATCAAATCCCATACATCTGCACCGTCTTGAGTACAATATACAACCGCACCTAAAACGATTAGTATATTTGATATAAAAGATGTTGCACAAATGCCGATTACTTGTTTGCACCACCCTGAAAACGAATCTAAATATCCTCGTGGTACATTGAATAAGTGCAAAGAACCGACAAACATTTGAATTATTAAAATTCCGCCTCGTTTTATATTTGCAAGGAATACTTTAATTACACAAACAAATGTAATCAGCATAAATATAGCGAATCCCCACCCGGAAAAGAAATTTGCTGAACTTGTACTGTTATCTGAATTTATTTGGACGATAAAATTTATAGTAATATCATCTGTAAATGCCTGACAAATAATGTTACAAATATGATTTGTAAAAATCAGCAAGGATACAGGCAGGGTAGTTATTAGTAATGAAGCTAACAGACCTTTGAAAATATTAAGCAGGAGATTAATAGGAGAAACTCGTTCTCCCTCACCGACTGAAACAGCAAAGTCAAATACTGCAAAAGCTATACCGGACACTAAAAGCAATCCGGCAAAGCTTTCTATAAAAAACAAAAAATTTGTAACCATACTATTATCAAAAAGGCTTGTTGTATAATTATTATTTTGATTGATTATGTCGGTTGACCAACTTGCAAGACCAATAGACATAAACTGAGCAATTGTATAGTGTAAGTCTTTTGTTAAATCCATACAAAATATATCAGCAAGGATTAAAAGTAAAGAATCTATCATATGCTGCTCCTTTTAGCTTAAACCAAACCAACCAAAGAAGCCTGCTCCGGCAACCACGCCACAAACAATAGTAGCACCAAATGCCATTCCGATTCCTGCCCATGGAATTTCAGTTCCCTGATTACGATGGCTGAGCAATCCTTTAACAAGCTTTGCAACTGCGACTGTTAATGCTACAAGTGTCAAAAATCCAAAAATGACTGCGACTACATCCTTAAATTGTACTTTTACTTCATTAATTGCTTTATTAATGCCGCCCGAAATATCAACACCGGCGTTGTTATCGGCAGCATAAGCATTAATTGCTGTTATAGATGAAATCAGTGCTGATGTGATTGAAAATGATAACACTTTGTTTTTGATTTTTTTAAGATTCATAAAAATTACCTCCGTTAATTAACTGTTACATAGCAGGTATATGACCTACCGTTATATGTTGCTGTTACTGTTGTTGACCCTTTTTTCAATGCTTTAAAGCTGCATTGATTTCCACCACCTCCATAATTTTGAAGAATATACGAGTTACCGACTGACCATGAAACTCCGTTATTTGCTCCGATTAAGTTAAGAAATAAAACATCATCTGTATGTATAGAAACTGACGAATAAGACAAATATATATTATCTTTAGTTGTTTCTTGCGGTTTTACAGTAGGTTTTGAAGTTGGCTTCTCAACTTTTTTAGTTGTTTGAGGCTCTTGAACCTTTGTCGGTTCAGGTTTTGGTGTTTCAGATTGCTGTGGTCGGTAATAGTTGTTATTGCTTTGTGATGAATTATGAGAACTGTTGTTTATGCTGTTTTCGTTAGATTCTTGTGATTGCTCGTGCTCTGAATCTTCAGATTTACTTTCACTTTTTGATTGTGATTCTGAACTTTCGGAGCGTTCACTGTTAACGCTTTGAGAAGATTGTTGTGTTGCTAATTCACTGCTGTTTTGCCACTTAGAAATACTTTGTGTTGTTTCTGCGGCATTAGTGAATTTTATAACTGAACTTGAATAAGAAGCTGTAGTATTTACTTCTTCTTTCTCTGTTTTGCCATTAACCGCAAGACTTACGATTATAACAACTGCAATCATTACTACAATAATTCCTGCACATACAATAACGAATACAGGGTTGATTTTTCGCTTGATGATCTATACCTCCTTTTTTATTTGTTATATATTAAAAGCAGTGCATATTTTAATACACTGCTCCTAAATATCGAAATCAATTTAAGTTATATATGTAGTTTAAATCAACATCACCTCTTATACCGTCAACCTTGCCGTTCCAACTGTACTGATGAATGTCAACAAATGCCGGAAGCTCATTGTACGAATTATTTGGTGCTGCCATCCAAATTAAATATTTACTTGCAAGCTCATCGGGATAAGCACTGTCAACAAGCATTGATTTTGCCGAATACAAACCCGACTCGAAGCCGTTGCTTTTTATGCCGTCACAAAATGTTGAAATTATATCAGTTAGTGTTCTGCGTGGCAAAACAGCTTGTCTGTATTCTTCTACATCAAGAAAAACCGGCAAGTCAAACTCTTTACCTTGAATGGTTTTCATACAATTTCTTACTTCTGCTTTTGCCGCATCGACAGATGTAGCGTAGCTATACCAATACGCACCTACATTTAAGCCTGCGGCTTTTGCTTGCTTATAATATTTCTGAAATTCATTATCCTCTTGATTCGGGTCTTTGCCATAGCCTGCTCGGAGAATAACACAAGTTATGCCTGCGTTTTTTACTTTGCTAAAATTAATATCACCGTTCCATTCAGAAACATCAATACATTTTGCTTTATCAACATTGAACTTAACTGATACGGACTTAGAACATTGTTGGGCGGTAACGGTAGCGGTGCCGACCTTATTAACTTTCACTTTTACCATATTTTTATCAGACGAAACAATCTTTGCAACTGTACTGTCTGATGATGAGTATGTAATGTCGCTTATAGCGTTATTGGTTATTATTGAAAATGTAACTGTATCACCAACATTTTTCTTATACTCATTTGTCACTACAGATAGTTTTGTGTTCGCCTCAATGTTTTTAATATTGTTGTTTGAAATTTCTATTTGTAATGTTGAAATATCGTTTACATCAACTCTGCCGTCATTGTTCAAGTCATAGTCCATATTGTCGGTAAATCCTGATAGTTCGTTCTGTAAATAAGTAACATCATTCACATCAACTTTATTATCCGCATTAATATCAAAACCTGTTGCAAGTACAGACATTCCACAATTGATAAGTACAATACTCGTAATTACACCAATTATTATATTTTTTATTTTCATTTACCCATTAATCCTTTATTTAATAAATCATCACATTCGCCGGAAGCAATAAACAGTGTGTACACTATAAATGTATCAGTTATCGCTAAAAAACTCATTACACACCAAGTTAAAGCCATTATGCTCACCTCACATATGTTCCTCTTGCAACATTTTTTGATAGCAATATAAAGTAGCTTTACAATCAGCTAAACTATCGTGAGCAATGTCTGTTCCCCAATCATATCCGTAATATTCTGCACACTTAGTTAGTTTCTGCCATTTATTGCAGCCATACTTATCACTCCATTCGCCGTATATGTCTGCGAAATCTTGCATAACATCTATGACAGTCGCCTTGCTGTTTTCGATACCAAAAGCAGCAAGAAATTCTAAATCGAAAAGTATGTTGTATCCAACAATCACATTCGCTGAATTAATTATCTTGTTAATTTCTTGCTTGACTTCAATGATGTTGGGTGCGTTTGCTACCATTTCGGGGGTTATATGATTTACCGCCATAGCTCCATCCCAATTTTCGGTGAAAAGCGGCTTAATATAGCTGTTGAAGAGCGTATTGCCCTGACTGTCTATAATTGACACCTGTAACAGCTCATCGGTATCGGCATTAAGTCCTGTTGTTTCTGTATCTATGACTATTTCGTCATATTCTATGCCTGAATCAAAATTTTGAGCTGTAAAAGTGTTTTTAATAATGCTTTTAACAATGTCCTGTGTGATTTCTCGACGCAGTTGCAGTAACTCTTCTTCCTTCTTTACCTTTTGTTGCTGTAAAAAGGCTTTTTGACGAGCAACACGCTTTTCTTTTTCTTCTGCACGGTAAGTAGCAAGCTCTTCATCAGTCATTTTGCGTACTTCCTCATCCCAAAGATACAGTTCTTGATTAGGACAATAAGCATTTACCCAAAGATACCTACCGCACTTATCATCAATTTTGATATAATGCTTGAGCTTCCACTGCCTTTCGGTCAGCAAAAGTCTATCTTGCTTAACATTTATCCTTGTCCTTACGCTTGTTTTATAATCGTCCCAAATGCTCATATATACGCTCCTTTCTATCAATCACCTTTATAAGCTAACTGTGAGTCAATATCACTTTGTAATCATAGAGTGCTATATCAACAGTCTTGGCAATGCATACTGAATTATTGATTATTTTATTTCTCATTGGTTTTATCATATTAAAACTCCTTTTTATACAAAAACCATATTTTTATACACATCTTCTCTTGTAATCAAGCGAAGATTATTAAGTAATTCTTGTAATTTCATATACATACTTCCTTTTTATATATCACATTTGCCGGAAGCAATAAGCAGTGTGTCCACTATAAATGTATCTGCTATTGCTAAAAAACTCATTACATCGAAAAATAAAGCCATTATGCACACCTCACTTTAAATGCTTGTTTAGCTTCACTTTCGCTGAAAAAAGCATTTTTACCAACAGTCCAAAATTCATCGCCTGATGTTTTGCACCTTACGCTCATACTGTTTTCTTCTAAAAGAATTGCGGTGACGGTATCATTGCACATCAGCATTTCTCCGTCACCTAAGTCATCAATCAAGAAAACTTTTTTACCTATCATATTTTCTACCATATCAGCACCTTCGTTTATCATAACTTGCACTTTTGAGATTGTTTTCTGTTTTTTAATTTCCTTTTGTTCTCTTTCCTTCCCGTAACTTTTAAAAGCGTTGTATATGAAACATATATATAGTACAATTAATGACAGCAATACATAAAAAAGGCAATTATGTACTGTATCAAAAAATTCTGTATTAGAAAGGAATAAAAAAATATGGGAAATATTAATATACAAACTTTAACCCTCCTTGCCACTATTACCGGTTCTTTTTATTGAGTGGTATTGTAAAATGCTTAATTCAATCTGTATTAAATCTTTTTTAACAACCTGCGTATCCATTTAATTTTTGCAATAGTCCATTCTTTAATCGCCTTAAAGGGATAGAAAGGTGATCCACGAAATACATAAATAACAAACATAAGAAAACAGAGCAATGCAGAGAAATAAACCAAATCCCACCAAGTATAAACACGATTACTTTTATTACTAATCACCTCATCAGCTGTTGCAGTATCAGTAATCGTATCTTCAACCCTTTCGCCACGAACGCAAAGCCGGTGTGTATTAATTGAGTACGGATAGCAAGTGACTAATGTCACATAGTCTTTGCCGTTCTCAATTTCAAGTTTACTTGAATCATCAGGGTCAACTATATTAATCTCACACACCTTGTATGTGAGTGTTTTATTCAGTACATTTATTTTAAAGGTATCTCCGATTTGCAGTTTGTCCAATTCATCAAAGAACACCTGTTCAGGATAACCGGAGTGAGCGGATATAACAGCGTGTGTGCTTGCACCGCCAATGGGCAAGGAAGTGTTTGCCAAATGTACACAGCCGTTTTTGAGTTTTTCTTCTCTGTTGGTGCTGTCGTGATACACCGGTAAGTCAACATTTATCTTCGGAATTTCGATAGTACACATTATATCGTCATAGTTGAGAATGTTCTCATACTCTGACATTGCTGCATTGTATTCGTCTTTTTCTTCATCGTTTAATGCACTCTTTGCGAGCAATTCGTTAAAATTTTGAGCCTTAGCAAGCTCGTTGTCGATTTCATCATCAGACATTGTTTGAGTGCTTTCACTGTAGTTTTTTATAACTGTTTCATTGCTTTTACTGTTGATGTAATCGGCAATGTTGGGATATACTATAAAGCCTATTCCGACCGCAGCAAGAACGCAGAGGGATATAAAAAATATTTTAGTTTTCATAATTTTTTCGTGAGCAAGGGCCACCGATAAATCGGCAGCCCTTTTGTTATAGTTTAATTATTTAGCTGTCTTAGCTGATTTCTTCTTGATGAGGTATGCAAGTACCAATGCAAGAGAAATGCCTACACAAGCCACACCAGCCATTCTGATGAAGCCTACATATCCGCCTGTCTTAGGGAAGAATACGATTGTATCAGTTACGGTAATTTCAACTGCGCCGTTTGTCGGTGCATTCTTTACCCAAGTGTTTTTAGTGAATACCGAATTATACTGAACAGGGATTTCAACTTCAATTACCTTGCCGTAAACATTGTAACCGGCAGGAGCAACAGTTTCTACAATGTAATATGTTCCGCTCTGTACTTTCATTTCTTCGTTAGCGGAGTTCATAAACTTAACTGTGCCGTTGCTGTCTGATGTACCTGTTGCAATAGCGTTTTTCTGTGATTCAGCGTCAGCCTTTGTCTTGTAAAGTTCAAAGGTTGCACCTGCAAGCGGATTGCCTGCTTCATCGAGCTTGTTTACGCCAATGCGATAAGTGTAAACATATACCTTATTGCCCGGAACGCTGTCAACACCTGAATCATTACCGTATTCAAGTTTTACATCTTCATTCGGGTTGCCTGCTGTACCAACTACAGCGTATTTGTTGACTGTTGTAGAATATGTTACAATAACAAATTTTGCGTTGCTTGTATAAAAATCTGACTTTGCAAGGTATTCAGGAGTAAGAGCAACATTGAACTTTGTGTTTTTGCCTGCACCCTCGCTTGTTACATTCACCTTGTAATCTGTGCCTTTAGTAAGGTCAGCTACTTTAGCACCTTTAGCGTCAACAAGTGTAACCTTGAATGAATTTTTGTTAAGTGTAAGACCTGCACTCATATCATCATATACAGCATATGTTGTGAGCTTAATATCATTTGAGCCTGCTACTGTATTCTTAAGTTTAAAGTTTACAGTGTCGCCAAGGCTTACATCTGTATAGTTAGTATTGTTCTTTGTGCTGTTGGTAATTGACTTTTCTGTTGACGGTGTGCTGTCAGCTACCTTGCTTGCAAGATTGATTTCAGCGTAGCTATATACCCACTCACCGTTATTGTAATACGGGAGAGCAAGAACAGAGTTTGTGATGCTTGTAACACCGGCAGGGTACTTAACACACTTGATGTAATAAATACCCTGTTCAAGGTTTGAAAAGCTCTGTGTTGTGTTTGTTGCCGATGAAGTAAATGTACCCTGTGATACTGCTGTACTTAAATCAGCGTTATCGAGTGCGTCAAGAGCAGCCTTTGAATCGCCTGCAAGAATTTCAGCACTTACAGAAGAAATAAGCGATGTGTATTCTGTTTTGAACGGAGTAGCTGTTGTGCTCTTGAGGTTCGCAACTCTGAAAAGTTCAAAAGTATAGCCCGGTTTAGTGCATTTTACACTGATATTGACCTTTTGTTCTGTCTTAAGTGCAGTAGCCGCACTTGCTGTCGGTATTGCCGCAAAGAGTAATGTCAACATCATTACTGCTGCGAGCAGTTTGCCTGTGAATGATTTTCTGATTGATTTTCTCATAAGAAAACCCCTCCTTAAAAAATTTTGCGGACAATTTGTCCACTGTATGTAAAAGGCTCAACAGATTTACTGTCGAGCCTTTTTGCCGATGTGTTTCTTCTTTTTTCTTATACCTAATCCAACGGCACCTGTGAGAACAGTAAATGCTAATACAGCAGCACCGATTTCAATGTAAATCGGTCTGTTGTTGCCTGTTCCGCCTGTTTCAGGAATGAAGACACTGTTATTCTTAACTGTAAGCTGTATATCGAGTGTATCTAAGCTGTCGGGCGAAATCGTAAAGTTAATCTTGCCTGCATACGGCATATTACCTTTGCTGTCTGTTTCAATGAAGTAATAATCACCGGGCAAGAGGTTATTTACAATAATTCTGCCGTCGCTGTTGGTAACGAGCTTTGTTACCGTATCAGCCGTCTTGCTGTCGGCAGCTTCGTACATAATACTGCTGTTTTTATTTATAACATTAACAATGCCTGTTTTTGTGTTGTAGAGTTCAAACTCAATACCCTCAAGCGGATTGCCGTTGCCGTCTGTTTTTAAAAGCTCTACACTGCCACGCTTGAGCAGGTTTTTCATCGTAACTACAAAGCTTTTGCCGTCCTCAAGTGTAACTGTCTGAGCCGCAGGCTTTACATACTTAGCAGGGAAGTAATATGTACCGTCTGCATTTTTAAAGCCTAATTCGTCAATTGTGTATTTAACCTTTTCATTGCTTGTGTTATACACCGCAAGATTGGTAAGCTGAGCAGTGCCGTCCTCGCCTGTTACAAGCACCTTATTTGTTTTGCCGTCATCAGACTTTACCGAGAAGTAAAAGCCGCTTACAATGCCGTCCTCAGACTCTTTTTGAACGATTAAGCCTGTCTTTTGCAGTCTGTTTGCAAAATAAAATGAAAGAGTAACATTTTCCTTTAGCGTAACGGTTTTTTTAGCAGGAGGAATATATCTGTCAGGCACAGAGTATGTACCGTCTGCATTTTTGTAGCCAAGCTCTGTGATTATGTATTTTACATATTCTCCGCTTGCTTTGTAAACAGGCAAGTTGCTGAGCGTTGCTGCACCGTCTATGCCCTTGCTTCTTGTTACTATGTTTTCGTCTGTCACTCCGTCATCAGACTTGACATTAAACCATACATCCTTAGCAGTATTAGCTCCTCGCTTACTGTCATCAGCGGTTTTGTAGATTGTAAGATTGCCGTAAACGGTATCTCGTGGTTCAGGCACTTCAATCTCATTAAAGGTTGTGATTGAGCCTGTGGCTTCATCAACCTTAATTTGTCGGATAAACAATTCAGGATTGATTTTGTAGCCTGTCGGGGCTTTGGTTTCCTGTATTGTCACTGTACCAAGTGGCATAGCCGGGTTTGAAGTTGTAGCATAATAAAAAGGTTCTCCATAGTCACTATCCGCTCTATAGCTTTCATCTAAATGTGTATAGCCGTCACTATCGGTTTTGAGTATCCATTTTCTCTCAGGTGATTTACCCACAAGTTCATTTTCAGAATAATAATAGCCCGAATAGTATTTTACCGTAAACTCTGCATTTTCCATATTAGTGTATTGACCTGTTACTGCGTCTTTTTTCCTCACTAATATGTTAATAGGGTCATTCAACGGTTCGTCTGCAATAGTAGCTGATAATACAACGAAACCACCGTTTGTGCCATTTATAGTCATTTGCACCGGACGGTTATAGTTTTTAAAACCTTTCGGTGCTACCATTTCGACAGCATAGTAACTGTCACTGTATGCAATTTTATATAGCTCTGAATTTGCGTTATAGTCCCAAGAGTTGCCGTCTTTAGATATAGCTTTGCAATCTCCGTTGCTATCAGTAATGAAATACCTAACGATGTTATTCTTTACACTGTTATCTGCAAGATAATCATAAGCACTCTTTTTGTTCGCAAATACAGCAAACATACCGCCGTCTAATGAATAGCAGTCATTGTCTGTTGTCAAATCAGGATTACTGCTTTCTTTTTTGAATTTCAGCTTAACGATTTCGGTATCAGACAGTTGAAGAATATCAAGTATTCTTTCGTTATTGCAATCGTCTGTTGTGACTGTAACATTGTATTTTTTGTTGCTAAGAGCGAAGTAACCGTTTGACGGTGCTTTTGTTTCCTTGAGGTAATACTGACCTGAAACAAGCTCAAAGTAATTCTTTGTAATCCAGTCCTGATTGGAGTACGAATACTTAATTTTTGCAATATTACCGTTTTTATCAAGCTCCGCAACTGCAACTACTTTGTTATCATCACTATACAAGGTGTACTGTGCACCTGCAAAATTCAAGTAATCTTTATCAGTTGTCTGTTCTGTCAGGTTCTTGATTTCTTCGCTTGTACCTGACTTTTCAAGATATAATTTAGCTTTTTTAGGTATTCTTACTATTAAGTGTTGGCAATATGTACCGTCAGACGGCTTTGGCTGACAAATGTAAAAGTTACTGCTTTCACTTCTTTTTTTAATTACTGACCAGTTACTTGACGATTTAGCAATACTATGGGCAAAATCAGTAAGCTCGTTAATGATTGTATCGGTATCACTATACCAAGCTTTCCATTCAGATGTTGGATCACCTAACATCTGATGTTCTAACTGGCTTAGGGCATAGTGAGATAAAATATAATACTTTTTCTCGTTTGCTTTGTTGCCAAATTCCTTATCAATTTTTGCAAACAACGGTTCATACAAAGAGTTGTTAATATACTTATCCAAAATGCTTTTAGCTGATTTTCCATTAACTTCAAAGCTGCTGAAATAATCACCATAAGCTACACCGTAAAAGGTATTAAGAGCAGCTATTAGTGCTTTTTCATTCTCGTTATTGGAATTTGGGTCAAGTTTAATTACTTCTTTGCCTGTTTCTCCAAAAAAGTCCGTAAATTCAACAGTCTTGCCCTCTGTTTTCTGTGCAGGTGTATTTGGGTCTATGCAATACCCAATCTCACCGTTAATTTTAAACTCATAAGCTACAAGGCTGTCTGTCCAAGGGATAGGCTTTGCTGACGATTCAAGCAAAATTTTGTTACCAATTTCAGACAGCCCTGTATATGAATAAGCACTTGCCGTAATATTAGCAATAGGAAACATCGCAAAGACAGTAACAAGCGAAATGATTACGGCTGTAAACTTTTTAAGAATTTTCATTATTAAGTTTTTCTCTCCTTTCAATGAGATAGTATATATCTTATTAGTTTGGTGGACTTCTGCTCATATTGGTGCTCCTTTCAGATTTTTTGTAATAAAAAAAGCAGCTAAGTTCAAAACTTAACTGCTTTAATTGATGTATTTTATTTGATTAATACCAACCTGCTGCTCTTACGAGAGTTGTTTTTGTTTCATAATGACCTTTTTCGGGAACGGTTTCGGTTTCATAACCTATTATATCTTCTCTCATCTCATCGTGATAGCTTGAATTTTCGCCATTTAGCATATGCTGTTTCCCGTGTTCAGCACAATTATTTGTAATATCTGCTCCACAAGTATTACAAATAGTTACACCATAAGGCTCTCCGTAAATCGGGCATTGCCAAGTGTAGCCTTCCTCATCAACTACCCACACTTTTTCGGTCTTATACTCTGCATCGTGCCAAGTTTTGCCCTCGTGTGGGTCTTTTGTTGCAGGCTGTGTAGCCGGTGCAGGTGTAGGCTTACTTGAAGATGATGAACCGGAGCTGCTTGACGGCTTGCTCTGACTTGAGCTGCTTGATGAACCACCTGACGGTTTGCTCTGACTTGAACTGCTTGAGCCGGAATTGCTTGCAGGCTTGTTTGTGTTGCCTGATGGACTGTTGTTCTTGCTTGTCTGACCGTTGCCGGCATTGTTATTGTTGTTAGTCTGATTGCTGTTGCCGTTGCTGTTATTGTTGCTCTGACCGCCGTTGTTCTGCTTGTTGTCGGTCTTTGCCACATTCTGTGCATTAACCTCCGTAGCATTTTCCGACTTCTCCGCAGGCTGTGTCTGCTTAACCTCAACAACCTTAGTTGCTTCTTCAATATGTGTATTGCCCTGACTGTCCGTCACAACCTGTGTAACAGTCTGAACAGATGTACCGATTACCTCATCAGCCGTTGCCGTAGGCTGTTTATTTCCGCAAGCGGTCAGCATAGCAATAATGACCGCCGCCACCGTTACTGCCGCAACCGCAACAATACCAATAGCCTTTTTCTTATTCGTTTTTTTCTCTGCTGATTCATTCGTATTTGTAATGTTTGTGTTCATTTCCTGTGTAGTCATACTTCTGACCCCTTTCGTATATGTCTTTATATCTTAATTTTACAATTCACATTTTTGTTTGTCAACGATAATTACAATCATTTTTTGAGTCAACAAAAATAATTTGTGAACTTTTAGAAGTAGCTAAATTTTTAATGGTTTCTTTGTATGGTGAAGTGTATTTAGGTAATGCTATGTTTATATTTTGAAATGTATTTAATTCCAAATAATTATTGAAAAGCTTTTCCAGATATGCTTTTTGATTATTCGATTTGCAAGCGTTAATATCTGAATGTAAAATATTTAAAGCATTTATGTAACAGTCAATAGAGCTTTTTTCTCTTGCTAATCGAAATGCCGTTACATATAAGCCTGGATTGTTAATGCGTATCTTTTGATTAACAGAAGCTAAATCTTCTTTGTTGAGTAAAATCAAATGTTCAATAAGCTCATAACTTTTGTATTTGTTTTTTGCTTTTACTTTTACTTTCATACGCTATCTCCTTATTTCATATAATAAAAAAGCAGTCAAGCTCTTGCTTAACTGCTTTAATTGATGTGTTTAATTTTCATATATATATCAATACCAACCTGCTGCTCTTACGAGAGTTGTTTTTGTTTCATAATGTCCTTTTTCGGGAACTGTTTCAGTTTCATAGCCAACAATTGTTGATACAGTTTCGACACGATAACTACCATTTTCACCTTTATCCATATGAGCCTCCATATGTTCACTTGTATGTCCGGTAATTTCAGCACCACAAGTATTACAAATCGCAGCTGTATGGTCTTCATATATCGGACATTGCCAAGTGTAGCCTTCCTCATCTACAACCCAAACTTTTTCGGTTTTGTACTCTGCATCGTACCAAGTTTTTCCCTCGTGCGGGTCTTTTGTTGCAGGCTGTGTAGCCGGTGCCGGTGCAGGCTTACTTGAAGATGATGAGCCGGAGCCGCTTGACGGCTTGCTCTGACTTGAGTTGCTTGATGAACCGCCTGACGGTTTACTCTGACTTGATGAACCGCTTGAGCCTGAATTGCTTGCAGGCTTATTTGTGCTGCCTGATGAGCCGTTGTTCTTGCTTGTCTGACCGTTGCCGCCATTGTTATTATTGTTGTTAGTCTGATTGCTGTTGCCGTTGCTGTTATTGTTGCTCTGACCGCCGTTGTTCTGCTTGTTGTCGGTCTTTGCCACATTCTGTGCATTAACCTCCGTAGCATTTTCCGACTTCTCCGCAGGCTGTGTCTGCTTAACCTCAACAACCTTAGTTGCTTCTTCAATATGTGTATTGCCCTGACTGTCCGTCACAACCTGTGTAACAGTCTGAACAGATGTACCGATTACCTCATCAGCCGTTGCCGTAGGCTGTTTATTTCCGCAAGCGGTCAGCATAGCAATAATGACCGCCGCCACCGTTACTGCCGCAACCGCAACAATACCAATAGCCTTTTTCTTATTCGTTTTTTTCTCTGCTGATTCATTCGTATTTGTAATGTTTGTGTTCATTTCCTGTGTAGTCATACTTCTGACCCCTTTCGTATTAGTATTTATACTTATAATAATTTAATCTTCGGATATATTATATTACCGTCAATATCATCAAGATTGTATACAATAGTATTTTTATTAAAAACAATTATAATAGATTTTGGTTTGTCTTTAATACTAAATACTAATGTAAAGCTATTATTATCTTCAAGGATAAATTCTCTTTCAGATTTAAAAGGTATTTCACCATATCTTTCGTAAATAAGGTATCTGATTTGAGCAACTGTAGAACTTTTACTTTTGAATGTAACAAAATATTTTGAAGATAAATCTTGAATGGAATCAATTTCTTTAAGGAGTAAGTTTGCACTTTCCTTCATTTCTTCATCAGATTTTACTTCTAATTTTACTTCGTATAACATCTCATTGTTTTTATATTTGTATTTTTGAAACATATATAGTTGCGGAATTTGACTTTTAAGTTGTCTTTTATATTTAGCTTTTGAGAAAAATGGTACTCTATCAGATAAGGTCATTGTTAACAATCCAAATATAAATGAAATAAAACCACTTATTACTGCCATCAATAAATCGCTGCTAAACATATCTGTTTTTCCTCGAATGATTCAACTTTATTTTTCTTTGTTCATGACATTCGTTTTTATCTAAAATTTGAAATAGATAGGATTTTATCCTGGACTCAGGTTTTTTTAAAAAATCTAAGTCATCAAATAATGGTTCCCCCGTAATATAACAATAGATCATATTTATTACTGTTCTGGCCAAATTCTTATCAATTAATATGTTGATTTGAAATTTTTCTCCAATTAAAATTAAATTAACTCCTGTTAGGTGCTTTTTTAAGTCATAGTCAAGAATATTCGGAAAATATCCGTTATCTAAAGTGCTGTTATCTCCAACATAGTATTGAAAATATGTAGGATTTATTTCATCTATAGCGTTATATAGATCCCTTATATATTTATATTGAGGATTTATAAAATAAAGTTTTTTTTCAAGATAATTAAAGTATACTAAATCATTAAGATGTACTTTGCATTTATTTAAATGTTCTCCTTGACTGCTGAAGTAAGCCTTTTTTTTGATATTTTCTTTAATAATGATACCTTTTTTATCAAAAGGTATTTCTAAACCTGGATAATACATTAAATCATAGGCCATCTCTTTTTCCATTCCAAGAGATATTAAAACATCAGCCATTTTATTTGGCCCGGTGCCTCCGTAACCACAATTCAAACCTGTAAGATGAATTTGGTCACCATTCCATCCCTCAGCAACAAAAGTCGTGCCTCTATCAGTTTCGTAGCTTGTAAGTAAAAAATTTTCATAATCAAAAAAGACTGTTATTTTCTTAATTGGTTTAATGAAATTAACATTTTCAAAAAAGAATTTTTTGTCATAAAACGAATTGCCGTAAGTTTTAGTGTTCTTTAGGATTTCCATTCGATTTCTCCTTTTTAAACATAGCATATAACATAAATTTTTCTATATTATTATTCAAGTGTTTACGGTAGGCTTTATACAGCAAGTAAGCCATAGTTACATTTAACGATACTGAAATTGCTAATAAAATCATAAAAATAATCATTTCGTCTATCTCCATTCTACAATTAACATTTTTGTTTGTCAATAATTTGTTTGTCAATGGTATTTTAATTACCTTTGTTTTCAATCCATAGCGTTCTTATTTGAATGGGGAGAGATACAAGTATTGCAACAAAAAATATTGGAATTGATTCACTTATAGATAAATACATAGCAAATGTCATCAATAACAGTGTTGGAAAAGTGTATGTTCCATCTTGTAATCTTTTAACACTATTATAAAATATCAAAAAGGCTGATAAAAATATAATAGATAACCATAAGTGTAAGTCTAAGTCCATCAGTATATAATAGAAGAATTGACATACGCAAGAGAAAGCGATAGTTTCCGAACTGATTTTTTTGCTTTTGTTTTTTACTGTAATCCATAAGATTTTGATAATACATACCACTATAATTAAATTTGCTGTAATTAAAAGGTATGGAGCTACAGAACTAAAAAGTATTTTATATATTATTTCTCTTTCTTGCATATAGCTAATCTCCTTATTTCATATAATAAAAAAACAGTCAAGTTTTTATACTTAACTGCTGTATATGTTATATTGACTTTTAAACATTAATAATATATAATGTAGTTACAGAGGAAACCGTTTAAAGCGGTTAGCCACCGTAATCAGGCTATATTTTTAATAACCGTCCAATGGCAGTTGGGCGGTTATTTTCTTATGTATTTAATGATCTCAAGAAGTTCTACTAACAGAATAATCAGTAATACTAACTCGGTCATACATATCACCCCCTTATTCGGGAGTGCTAACCGCCTTATATCCTCTGCAACTACTCCATAAGCCTTTAGGCTGAATGGCAGGTATTACATATGTTGTGTAAATTTGTTTGTTCGCTTTTGATTCATACTTAATGTATTATTAAGCTGTTCATTTTCTAATTTTAGCTTTTCGTTTTCTGCTTTAAGAAGTTGATTTTCATAATTTACTTTTTGCAAACTATCTCCGAGAACTTTGATTTTATTTATGCTTTCAATGACTGTTTTGTCATTATCATTTAAATAGTTATACTGTAAATCTTTTAATTTCCTGTCAGTTCTAATTTCATCTTTTATGCGGATAACATCTTTACTGACTGTAAATATGTTATTATTTACAGTAGAAATATTTTGCTTGATTTCGCTGTGTTCTCGTGACAATGATTCTTTTGCAATATTAGTGTTTTCAAGATTTGCATTATGATTTGTGGTTTCGTATCCTAATCTTGAGTTTAGTAAATCATCAATACTCTTTTTTGTTTCTTCCGGAATATGCTTTAAAAATTTAAAATATACGATAACAGTCAATATAGCCGATGTAGCAATACTACAACCGATATTTATAAGTATTTCGGTCATTAACCCCATATTATAATTTCCTCCCGCTATACTATTATACATTTGTATAATACATACTGCTTGAAAACATAACAGCAATAGATGTATTTGTATTTCAATAATATGTGCTAACAGTGTTATCTGATAAAAAGCTTTATTTTTCTGCCTTTTTACTGTTATTACAGTGTTGAACGCTTCTATTGATAATGAAACTATCGTACCTGCTGCAAATATTACAAAAGCAGCGAATATAATTACTGAAATATAATAATAGTTCATATCGTTACACCTCTATTCTGCAATTCACATTTTTGTTTGTCAAATGTTTTTTAAATACATAATTTGTTTATTACATTTATAAAAGGTAAATTTTAATACCTGTTTCTTTTTGGTATCTAATGAATAAGTTATTATTCCGTTTATAGCAATAATAGGAATATTTTTGTTACTGTTAAGTGAAATTATTTGCCCCATATTCATATTACTATACGGAACAAAATATCCTTTTTGACTATTAACAATGCTATATTTTGAACTACTTAATATGTTATTATGGTTTTTGTCAGGATAATTTTTTATTAAGTATTCTTTTAGCTTTTTTTGAGCTAATTTTTTGATTTTATTGTTCATTTTATGACCTCTTTTATATATATTAAATAATATTTGACTATTTTATATAATTTTGATATTATATTTTTAATAGTAGCAAGGGAGATGTTTATATGAAAATTTATGCAAATTATAGTGATGATGGAAAAACATATAAACTTATAAGCATATTTGATATTATAGATAAATATAAGCAATTTTGTAAAATAAATCCTAATATTAAGTTAGAAATTGAAGATTTTTATAAAGAAAATTATAAAGGAAAATTATTTAGTACACATAAATACAATAAATTAAAAGTATCATTTGTGCATAAAAGATCACCTAAGGAAATTTGTTTTTTTAAATACGCCCAAATAAATGATAATCAATATGCAATAAGAGAAGAAACTATTTCCCATAGTATATATAAAGATATAATAAGCGAAATAAAAGTATTAAACTTATTTATTAAAGGAAAGTTGGTAAAAATATATTCTGAATTTTCTGAGATAGAGTATAGATTTAATGCTAATGGCGAATTATATATTGCTGATGTTTATATTATGTTTAATAAGTCAGAACCCATGGAATATTTTTACAAATGGAAAGGAAGGTTGTGTTTTGAAATTAAGCATACACATGCCGTTGATATTTTCAAAATAAAGAATTGTTATTATGAAGGAATACCTATTTTTGAACATACAATAAGTTCTAAAATGACATTTGAAAATGTAACATCAAGTAATGAATTAAAAGATAGAAAAAATTATGTAACTAAAATGTTATCAGAGAAAATTTACGGAAATATTATATCTGATCCTTCATCAAACGAATATATAAATTATTGCAGATGTATTAACGAAAATTACACTCTTAAATCAGAAATAAATTATTTAATAAATAAAAACAACGATTTATTAAATTATCAAAACGAAAATAAACATCAAATGCAAATGCTAAAAGATGTTATTAGTAAAACTGAAATACAAAACGAAAAATTATCAGATTTCAAAACGAAAGTTATGTCAAGTAAAACTATAAAACTAATTTTAAAATTATATAACATTGAATATTGATTTAATAAATATCTTCATACATATACATAATTTTATTGCCGATTATGAAAAGTTTAAAATCTAAACTTAGCAGTTCGTCACAACTTGGAGAGAATTCAATCGAACCTGTTATCATTGTCATAGGTATTCTATAATTTTCAGATGATACATATGCACCTTCTATATATTCAAAAATATTATAGGTAGCATTATCTATCGTTTCTTTACGATACCCATTCTGATAATTTTTCTTTAAATATTCATTTAAAATCTCACAGACAGTATTGTGATATTCATAAAGCATAGTATGACTCCTTATTAAAAATCTATATTATAAAAAAGCAGTCAAGTTTTAATACTTAACTGCTTAAATGTGATATAAAATTATTTTGTTAAACGCAATCCTGAAATTTTAATATATCCAATTTCATCTGTTATATATCTGTCATCGGCAAATACGGTAAAACAAATTTCTTTTATTTCTTTCCATGAATCCCGGGAAGACATTTTTGCTAATGGTATAATGTGATGCTTGTTTTCAAGCGGAAAGTCAATAAATTGACTTTGCTGTACATTCTTTATTTGAAATTGCACTAATTTAATACTTTGAGAAGTATCAAGTGAAAATTCTAAATTATAATTTTCATCGTAGTAATTTTCTAAATTTATAAAAGGGGTAAAAGAAAGTAAAATCATTGCAAATTGGCATCCGGGCAATTGCTTTACTTTTTCGGGCATTGTAATCTTTGCTTTAATAACAGGGCCGTTACTTTCGTTTTCTATATTACAAATATCTCTTGTTACATCATACGATTTTACAATTTGTATTGGACAATATTCATTAAATCTATCGGTAAGATAAAATGTACTGTTATTTGTTTCTTTGGGCTTTTGTGAGTTATTATAATTATTAATAACATCACCTTCAATATTACCGAATACATTACCGTTTACAACACCTATATTTTGAGAAACAGTTGGCTTTATGTATTTAGCAAATTCTAATTCTTTTTGGATTTCTTCGTCAATATTAATATATTCTTTAAGTAATCCTTCGGATTTCAAATATACATCAGGTGTATTATTTATATATTTACATATTTTATCAAGTGATTTATCGTCCAGTATCCAATTTGATAATTTGTTTTTGAGAAAGTCTTTTGTAACAGAAGTTCCCTTCTTTATTAAATCCCAAACTGCACTGCTTACAATTCCGGAAGTTAGTTCATTCATAGTATCCCTCTTTTTATTAATGTGTTGTCATATTGACTTTTAAATTTTTATAATATATAATGTAGTTACAGAGGAAACCGTCAAAAGCGGTTAGCCGAAATTGTTTAATTAATTATAAAAATAATCGTTCAACAAGTTTTAGCGGGCTGTTGGGCGATTATTTTTTTATGTATTTAATGATCTCAAGAAGTTCTACTAACAAAATAATCAGTAATACTAACTCGGTCATACATATCACCCCCTTATTCGGGAGTGCTAACCGCCTTATATCCTCTGCAACTACTCCATAAAGCCTTTAGGCTGAATGGCAGGTATTACATATGTTGTGTAAAATTATTGTTAAAATGTTGTGCTTGATTTAATTCTGACTGCAATTCAAGTATTTGTTTCTGTTGCTCAACAGATAGTGTTTGCAATCGTTCAACTTCTTTCATTAAGTTGTTGATAGATTCCACATAATTTTTTATGCTGCGTTGCTCATCAGTTAGATTTTCATATTTATATTTACTCCTTTCAATTTCTTTAATAAGCATTTTATCGACATTATTTAATAAACTGTAAATTTGGTTATCATTATTTTCTAATGATTTTTGTGCCTTTTCTATGTTTTGTTGTGTATCTTTATTTTCGCTACGAATTAAGTCCTTAACTTTTTCGTTGTCAGTACTTAAATCTTTTTTTAATTCATTATATCTTGTTGATTTATCTTTGCTAATATAAATCCATTTAATTATTAACCAAACAATTAGAACAACACAAGTTAAAATAATCATTATTTTTGTTGCCTGATTTGGTATAAGAGTCTTATAAAAATTAAAATGCATAGAACTCACTCCTAAAAAAACAAACCTAGTATTTTAACTAGGCTTGTTTAATCAATATATTAAGTTTTATTTGTTACATACTTTTCAATTAGTTTATAATCCCTAGTGATTTCTCTTTTGTCATTATATTCTTTTATCCAATAAGATTGAATGGTGCAAAGAAGTAGGGTTAAACCGTTAATAAATAGAAGAGGAAGCAATATTAAATCTATTTGATAAATAAAATTATTTTCCGTTACAGAAAATAATTTTGTTAATTCATCTTTACTAGCTTCATCAAAAGTTGAATTACTAAAAATATCAATCGTTTTTTTATTAAAATAATAGGAAATTATAGTTTTTAATAATGATAATAATGCTAATAATATTTCAATAATAGTATTTGCTGTTGTTGAAACATTACTGTTTGATAGCAAACTTATAAAAATATAAATAATTATAAATATAATAAAAAAGGAATATTTTGCCTGCAAATGGAATATTTGTAAAATTGTAAGTGTCAGAATAAAATTTATTACTATTGACAGAATTATATATCCTCTGAGTGTCGTAAATAGAAAATATAATAAGTCATATACATCGTCTATATGAGACACGATAAAGCACAATATCATAGTTATAATTAAAGATATCAATATATTTATTGAATCATTGTTTTGATTTATATCAAAGAAGTAGCAAATCAACAAAATAAAAATTATTAGTGTTGCAATTATTCTACCAATTACTTTAAAAACATTTTCGATTTTTGAAAGTATAATATAATCAATATTGTCAAGAAAAAATTTTACTTTCATAATCAAAAGCTGCAATATCCAAAAAAAGTTAAAAAATCGATTTACAATTACCATTATTTCATATTTACTCCTAAAAATATAGGATATTATATCATTTCTTTTTAATAAAATCAACGATATAAATATATGTTTTCTTTATTATTTGAGGTGTCATTATTCCAATAGTTGGAAACAAATATAAAATATTAGTATATGTAGAAAGAATTATGAAAAATGTTATTGATAAATGTATAACAAAAATTATTTTTTTGTCATATATGGTTTTGATATATTGATACAACATTAAAATTAAGCTGAATAATATTATAGATAGTAACAGATATATATCACTTTTAAAAAAAATAAAATAATGTGCTAATTGACATAAAATAATAAAAACTAAATTGTTATAATTTATATTTTTTTCTGCTTTTTTTATTGTATATATAATTAATTGAAAGAGTACAATACAAGAAATTATAATAGATAAAAAAATTGGAATATAAATTAATTTATAAAAGATTTCTAAAAAAATGCTTATGGACACAAAATCAATCCTTTTTATAATGAAGTTTATAAGTTTAATTATATAGATTATTACATGTTAAAAATATCATACCTGTGATTTCAACTGCAAACCAGGTAACCAACATTAATATTCCGTATTTGTCTATATATTTTATTTTCCTGTAAATTTTAACAGTGTTGTAAAGTGAAATTGCTATAAAAATCGGTGAAATAATTATTATAATAAGTAATAGTATAATCATAAATTTCCTTTCATTTATATAATAAATTATGTTTAGTACAAACACTGCAGTTCCGCACTAACTGCAGTGTTTCTTCATTTTAATAAAAGGAGAAGGGGTATGTAAGGTGCGGTTTATTCTTTAATTTCACTTAAACTGAATTGACTTGAATTTTGGACAATTATAAAATGAATTGCTCCACTTGAGGTTTTTATTATAAGCATAAACAGTTGTAAGTTTGCTGCAATTATTGAAAGCCTTATCGTTAAGCTTTCCGATATTTTGAGGCAAAGTTACTGTTGCGATTTTTGAATTGTTTGAAAATGTATTAGAACCGATTTCGGTAACTACATAGTTGTAGCCGGGGAGAAATCCCGGTACTGTTACATTTGTATCATTGCCAAAATATGATTGAGAAATCAACTTTGAATTACTGCTCATTTGAAATATAAAATCACCATACACAATGATTGATTTTGAAAGATACTGTTGCAATAAAGATATATCGTTAATGTCTAATTTTCCGTTGCGGTCAAAATCAGCATATGCCGAGTAAAATTTCATATCTTTATATCCTGCGAGATATTGCTGAATTAATGATACATCTACAATATTAATTATGCCGTCAAGGTTTACATCACCAATTTTCGGTGCTGCGTTTACCGGTGATGATAATAATGCTGTTGATAAGCTAAGTACTGCTAATGAAGCACAAATTATTCTTTTGATTTTCATATTTACCTCCTTGTGGGTGTTGGGCTGTTCCAAATGTTTTGAAACAGCCCTGTATTTCTATCATCGGGGAACGATGAGAAGAAAACTATGTATTTGATATAAGTTCAACGAGTTTTTCTTTTGGAAAGAATTTTCTTAAATATCTGCGTATAAACTCATCAAGTTCATTGTAAGCAACTGTATATTTATTATTGTTAAGATAAAATTCAAGCTGCTTTTTAAGAAACTTTAATTTGTATTCGCAATTTTGATATTCCTGATATGGAACATAATTTTGCGTATTACCGCTTGCAGAAAAATTCTTAAATCGTTGACTAAACATATTAACTGATTCGGCAGTGGTAGGAAATGCAGTTGCATAATATTTTAATACCGAGCTTGTACAGTTTAAAACTGTAGCCGATAAGGTCATAATCAGTTCGTTCGGTAACTGCTCTTTTTCCTTTAAGTGTCCCACCGTGGGACACTTGCGGTTGCTTGTTTCAGGATTAATTACCTTTTCAGATGAATTATTAACTTTTTCTTTCTCTGCTTCAAGAGGTTCAATTCCAATATTTTCTTCTTCAATATCAGCTTCTTCAAATAATACCGGCACATCAACTTTTGGATAAAAGATTTCTTGCAGATTGTCAGGTTCAAGTCTTATTCTTCTTGCAATGTCTTTATCAATCTTTTGGCAAACCGAGGCATTATTAAGAATAAAATTAAGCAATGAGATCTGTTGTTCCTCTGAAAGGAATGAAAGTTCATATCCTGCGCCTACTGTAATTGCTCCGCTGTCAACTTTGTTAAGTAAAGGTTTAATGAGATATGTAAGTCTGATGTGTCGATGAACAGCTTTTCTGTTTGTGTTGTTTTGCTCTGCTATAGCTGATACGGTAGATTTACTGCCAAGTTTTTTTAATAGTTCGGATTGTTCCGCATAACTGAAAGCAAGTTCGGAGGGAAGGTAGTCAGTGTTACGGTCATTATTAGTGGCCAATAAGATTAGTCTTTGCTTGTCCGGGTCGGTTTCGTTTTTTATTATTGCTTTAACAGATTTTTGCCCATTCAGTAGGCATGCTCTTTTTCTGTGTCTGCCTGCAAGTAAAACATATCTGCCTTCTTTTTTTGACTTCACAACAGTAACAGGGTCAATCTGTCCTATATGTTTCATACTTTCTGCTATGTTTTCAATTTTGTCTTGATGTATGCTTTGTGGCTGATCGTCTATTTCATCAATCAGAGATATGTCAATTTCTACAACTTGATTTTCCGTGCTTCCGCCGAGCAATTCAGAGTATGCCTGCTCCGGTGTTTTTAATATTTGCTTTTTAGGTTTAAAAAAATCAGGCATTTTCACATTCCTCCATAATCCTATGTGCAGCTTCTATATACTGAGCACCTACAACTGATTTGCAGTCTGAAACGCTGCTACGATGAAAACCTACTGAGTTTTTTGTTTCTGTTCTATATGATATATATGTATTAAAAACAAGATCGTTATAACTTTCTTTAAGTGCGTTGTAAATTGTAGCGGAATGTCTTGTATTAGTCTGATACATAGTAACAAGCATTCCGAGAAGATATTTACGAATATCGGTATCTTTCTTAATTCGCATAAAACTGTCAAGCATTTGTTCTACGCCCTCATAACTAAGTAAATCTGCCTGAACAGGAATAAGCAGCTTATCACAAGCGTTGAGAACATTTGTAACAAGCAAATCAAGAGCAGTTTGACAATCAAATATAATGTAATCGTAATTTTCGTTAAAGTAGTCATTTTCAAAAATTCTTGAAATTACAGTTGAACTGTTATCATCTGCAGCAATAATTCCAAGCATACCGGCAAGCAAGTTAATTGACGGTATAAAGTCAAAGTTTTCTTTTTCGCAATAACGAATACAGTTTTTAAAATTTACATTTTGTTTTGTAACTGTGCTGAAAATAATATCGGATGTTGTAGGCTTGCCATCGGCTTCCCAATTAAGCCAGTTCGATAAGTGGTGCTGTGGGTCGCAATCAACAAGCAATACTCTGCGATTGTTGACAGCAAGAGCTGCTCCGAGATTTAAAACAGTTGTAGTCTTACCTACGCCGCCTTTTTGATTTGATACTGCAATTTTAATTGCCTTATTATTAACTTTCATTTTTCGTTCCCCCGATTAAATGATATAAATTTATTACTAAGTGTCCCACCGTGGGACACTTGTTAGTTTGAATAATATAAAAAGACTGCTCGAAAAAGCAGTCATATTACATCATCATAGCCATTCCCATATCGGGCATTGCTATTTGATTTGGTAAAATGGGTTGTGTCACCTGTGCAGCCTGAACATTTTTAATTGATGGCGTAAGTTCAGGTTTTAGACTATTGTTGATATTATCCGCAACTGATTTATATGCTCTGTGAGAGTGATCAAGTGATTTTGTAATGTCAGCCGAAGAGATACTTTTGTCTGCACACATTGTTTTGTATTGATCGGCAAGATGTCTTTGCCTGCTCTCAGGTATTTGCAAGCCAAAGTATGACTGCAACATTACCGATGTTGCGTCAGCTTCAAATTCCATTTGAGCTTCACTTTTAATTTGAGTTTTATCAAGCTCTTTATGTAAAATAGCGTGTGCGGTTTCGTGTGTAAGTACTGATAATTTTGTTGAATCGTCAAACATACCGCTAAGCGAAATTGAATTGCTTGCAGGATCAAAGAAGCCTCGCAGTGATACTGAATTAAATTGATTTTCGTGTACTTTACAATTCAACTCTTTTTCGCAATATGTTTTCATAAGTTCGTATAGCTGTTTATGCTGTTCTGATGTGTAACCAAGATCGAAATATTTAGGATAATCTTCTTTAGGACAATTTGTTTGTGCTATGTCAAAAACGGTACCGACTTTAAAATGTATTCGTTGCTCTGCCTCAATTCTATGTAGCTTGTAAGCCTCTTTCTGTTCTTTTGTAGCTTTACTGAGAGGAACAGGGCTGCCGTCAATATTAAGGTATGTCTTTATAGTTGGCACAAGTATTTTCATTCCGTGTTCGCCACGCTTAACCGAATAACCCATATCCTGATATGCTTTATAGCTGTTACAAAACATTGCACCCGGATTTTGCTGATAAATAAGCATTGTGTTTCTTGAACTGTAGCTATAAAAACGAGTTGAAAATTGCAAGTATTCAATCATATTCTGCGGATTATCTTTAAAGTTCTTAGCAAGTTCAATGACCTTTTGTTTCATTTCTTCTTTTGTCTGTTCTGATTTTGACGGATCGTAAGCCATTTTTTACACCTCTCAATCTGCATATTGATTCTTAATTTCTTTTTGTACATCGTACGGCAATTCTGAAATACTTGTTAAATCTTTAGGAGAAATAGTTTCTCCGATTTCAATAAGATTTTCGGGTATTTCACAGAAAAATAATTTACCGTCCTCACGCTTGACAATAAGTTTATCTTCATAATATCCGACAACCTCGTTGTCTGTGTATGGTTCTTCAAAACTTAATATACTCATAGCTGCCTCCTGTTTTTTATATAAAAAAGACCTCATAAACAAAGTTGTTGAATATTGACCATATTATTACAATATGTTACAATATTGTTACCTGATTGCTTACGAGGTGTATTTTATGACTTTATGTGCTGCTTATCAGCAGTTCTTGAAAGAAAAAATTTCTGAAGGTGTAACTGAACAAACTTTAAAATATTATAAATATAATTTACCAAAGTTCATTGAATGGTGTGTAGATAACAAAATAGAAAATGTCGAAGATGTTTATACTCATTTATTTGAAGATTACAAACTCTATTTAATTGAAAATAAAAACGGTACTAAAAAAATATCACTGCAAACTTATACAAGAGCAGTGAAAACATTTTTATTATGGTTAAATGAAAATGAGTTCATTCAAAATGTGGGTAAGTTGAAACTTATTAAAGCTGAAATTGCCAATATAGTTCCTTTGTCAGATGTAGAAGTAAAAATACTTCTCAATAATTTTGATAACTCATACTTTGGTATTCGCAATAAATTAATGGTAATGTTTATGCTTGATTCAGGTCTGAGAAGAGGAGAAGTAGTAAGTCTTGAATCAAAAAACATATTTATGCATAACAACACTATGTTAGTGCAAGGTAAAGGAGAAAAAGAGCGATTAGTACCTTTTGGTGAAGAAACTAAGCGATATATTAATCGTTATTCACACATGAGAAACGAATATGAAAAACGCTTTTTCCAAAAAGAAGATGGTACACCGATTACCGATAATACAATCAAGATGTATTTTCAAGAATTAAAAGAAAGTACAGGAATTATCAGATTGCACCCTCACTTACTTCGCCACACTTTTGCGACTAACTATATCCTTTATGGCGGTGATGTTGAAGAACTGCGAATATTGCTCGGACACACAAGTTTACAAATGACAATGAAATATGTGCATTTAGCTACACAACAAAGAATACTAAATCAGCGTTATCATAGTCATATTGATAAATTATTTTGTCAATATGATAATAAATTGGCTCAATATAGTGGTAGCTTTTAATCAAGGTGTCCGGAGTTCGAATCTCCGATGGGTCACCATAAAGCCGCACATTTTACTTTTGTGCGGCTTTTGATTTAAAAACCACGAGTTGGGTTTAAACGGTGGGCTGTCGCCAAGCGGTAAGGCAACGGACTTTGACTCCGTCACCCGTGGGTTCGAATCCCGCCGGCTCAGCCATGAAACAGGCACTTGCAATTATGTAAGTGCCTGTTTCAATTATAGTTACCTGTCGAGGGTTATGCTATTGCGTTGCAACGATATACATAAAAAAATGCAAAAGATAAATTTTTTAAAAATTCTCTTGACCTAAAGTTAGCTTGAGGTTATATAATATAGCTAAAGAGAGATATCTCTGATTTATATTTAAAATTTATATGATAAGGAGCTCTGATTACGATGTATATTGAAAAAATAAACGGACCGCAGGATGTTAAGAAACTCAGTATTGATGAACTTAACGCTCTTGCATCGGAGATGCGTGACGCTTTACTTCACCGTGCAAGTGTTCACGGCGGTCACTTCGGCCCGAATTTCGGTATTGTAGAGGCAACAATTGCCCTTCATTATGTATTTGATTCACCACAGGACAAGTTTGTGTTTGATGTTTCACACCAGTCATATCCGCATAAAATCCTCACAGGCAGAAAAGAGGCATATATTGCACAGGAGCATTACGATGATGTAACAGGTTATACAAGCCCCATAGAGAGCGAACACGATATTTTTACTGTCGGTCATACATCAACCTCTGTCAGCCTTGCCTGCGGACTTGCAAGAGGCAGAGATGTAACAAACGGCAAGGGTAATGTTATTGCACTCATCGGTGACGGCTCAATCAGCGGCGGTGAGGCTCTTGAAGGTTTTAATGTTGCCGGTGAAATGGATTCAAACCTGATTATTGTTGCAAATGATAACCAAATGTCAATTGCAGAAAATCACGGTGGACTTTATAGAAATCTCAAACTTCTTCGTGACACAGACGGCAAGGCTGAATGTAATCTTTTCAAGTCAATGGGGCTTGATTATGTATATGTCAAGGACGGCAACAATATTGAAGAGCTTATCAAAGCTTTTAAGTCTGTAAAAGATATTGATCATCCTGTTGTTGTCCATATTAACACTCTTAAAGGTAAAGGTTATAAGCCTGCTGAAACCGACAAAGAAAGCTGGCATTGGTGTATGCCGTTTGATATTGAAACGGGCAAAACTACTGTTAATTTTCCTGATGAGGAGGACTACAGCTCAATTACAACAGATTATCTTAGAAATAAGATGAAGTCTGACAAGTCAGTTGTGGCGATTACAGCCGGCACTCCGGCACTTTACGGCTTTACTCCTGATGAAAGAAAGGCATTCGGCAGACAGTTTCTTGATGTAGGTATCGCAGAACAGACAGCTGTTGCAATGGCATCTGCTATCGCAAAGAACGGCGGCAAGCCTGTATTCAATGTTTACAGCTCATTTATCCAGAGAACCTACGATCAGCTTTCACAGGACTTGTGCATTGACTCAAACCCTGCAACAATCCTTGTTCAGACTGCGTCGGTAAACGGTATGACGGATGTTACACACCTCGGAATTTTTGATATTCCCATGATTTCAAACATTCCTAACCTTGTTTATATCGCTCCGACAACTAAGGAAGATTACCTTGCAGTCCTCGACTGGAGCATTGAGCAGACAGATTACCCTGTTGCAATTCGTGTTCCCGTTGCAGAACTTGTTTCAACAGGCAAGCCTTGCACAAAGAATTTTGCAGAACTTAATAAATATGAAGTTGCTCAGCAGGGCGGTAAGATTGCCGTAATCGCACTCGGTTCATTCTATGGAATGGGCGAACAGGCTGCAAAGCTTATTGAAGAAAAAACAGGCACAGCACCTACTCTTATCAATCCTTACTACATTACAGGCGCTGACACAGAACTTCTTGAAAGCCTCAAGAAAGGCCATGATGTTGTTGTAACACTTGAAGACGGAGTGCTTGACGGTGGTTTTGGTGAGAAGATTGCCCGTTTCTACGGTCCGTCAGATGTTAAGGTTATCAATTTCGGTCTTAAAAAGGAATTCCTTGACAGATATAATCCTGCCGATGTCCTCAAAGAAAACCGCCTCACACCCGAACAGATTGCAGAAGATGCAGTCGCTTTGATTTAAATAATTTTAAAATAACTATTTTATAAACGAATTTTAGGAGTGAATATCAATGGTAAAACAGACAGCAGGAAGAGATAAACTCGGTGAGTTTGCACCGAAATTTGCAGAAATTAATGACGATGTGCTTTTCGGTGAAGTGTGGAGTAGGGAAGACAAACTTTCACTTCGTGACCGTTCACTTGTTACAGTTGTTGCACTTATGTCACAGGGACTTGTAGATTCTTCTTTTAAGTATCATCTTATGTCAGCCAAAAACAACGGCATTACAAAGGAAGAAATTGCAGAAATCATCACTCATTCCGCATTCTATGCAGGATGGTCAAAAGCTTGGGCAGCTTTCAATATGGCAAAAGAGGTTTGGACAGAAGAATAAAGAGCAGTTGCATATATATTTCTCTTGTGATACAATTAACTGTAGTTATTTTAAATCTTAATTTTTACAAAGGGAAATATTATGAGAAAGACTAAATTTATAATCACCTTGTTAATGGCTGTTCTGATGACTTTTTCATCAGCCTTTTGTGTAAGTGTATCTGCGGCGTCTTCGCCCGATGAGGCGGTGATTTCGGGCAATTATGACAGCATTAAGCCCATTCCAACAGAAAAGCCCGAGGACAAGCCCGTAAAGCACGGCAAGGGCTTTTCAAGCGGAGATTACGCCTTGTTCTATACTCAGACAACATTCCTTGCGCTTCTTGCAGGATACCTGATTATCTTCAAAGTAAAGGGCACAAAGACAAAAGAGAAAATGCACAGAAGAAAACTTGACCGAAAGTGAAGTGGAATATGAAAATAAGTGAAATATTTTTAACTGTTCTTTTTATTTTTTCGGCACTTTCGTCTTTACTGACCCAAATACCTGTTATAAGAAATTCGATTGTATTTTTTATTCTCTTGTTAGCACAGCTTTTGTTTGTATTTATATTTCATCACAACATAAAGAAAATGAAAATATACGGTACTGTTATTACTGCGCTTGCTGTATCCAACATTATCAACGGTATTATCGCATGGTGTTGGGCGTATCAATCAATTAACAGCATAAGCGTACCAATAAAACAGGGAACGGACATACTTGGAATTGTTATGGCAAAGGCATCATTTGGTATGTTTGCCTACCTTATTTCAGGGATTGCAATAGTTGTTTTTGCAGAATGTATTGTTTCGGTATTTATAAAATACCGAACAAAAAAGAAACAACAGCTTATTCACAACATCTAAAACAAAACGGATTGGCTCAATAAAAATGCCAATCCGTTTTATTATGTTGACACATTAAAACAGCCCGACCAATTACGGTCGGGCTGATAATTTATGCGCTTTCAGCACTTAATTCTTTAGCTTTTTTCAAAGCAGCATCTTTTTGCTTTTTCTTCTTGATTACCTTGAGTCGGCTGAATTCCTCACGATCCTTTTCGTCAAGTGCGTCGGAAATGAACTTAACTGTTTCCTCAAAACGGGGAATCATAATGTTCTTGAGAGCGTTTGCTCTCTTCTGAGTTTTCTTGATTGAATCGGCAAGGCGGTAAACGCTGTTCTCAATCTCGGCAAGCTCAACTGTAAGATTTTTAACTTCGGTAAATTTCGTATAAACCTTATCAATTGCCGAATTTGTTGTGCGCAGACCGTAGTGTAGGTAGTTATGGTCCTCTCGTTTCTCAATAGTGAGAATCGGAATTTCAACACCCATAACACTTCTTGAATCAAGCTTTAAGCCGTTCTCATAGGGAATAGCGTTAGAAATATCTTCACAAAAGCCGTTGGTAACATTTGCCGTTTGAAGTGCTGTGTAAGCCTCTGCATAAGCGTCATCAATTTTCTGCTGGATTGCGTTTGCATGGTCGATAAGCGTCATCATTTCTCTGATGAGAATGTTACGCTTTCTGTCCAACAGTTCATAGCCGTTTTTGGCGAGTGCAAGGGATTTCTTAGTATTCATAAGATTACCCTTGGTAGGTACTGTCTGTACTGCCATAAATGCTCACACTCCTTTCTTCAAACGATTATTTGTCACCCTTATAGTACTGATCAAGTAAAGCATCGTCAACACGGTCAAGTTCTGCTCTCGGCAATGTTGAAAGCAATTCCCAACCAAGGTCAAGACTCTGTTCAATACTTCTGTTTTCATTAAAGCCCTGATTAACGAACTTTGATTCAAACAATCTGCCAAACTCAATGTACTTCTTATCAGTAGGAGAAAGCTCCTCTTCACCGATAACAGATGCAAGCGATCTTGCGTCAATTACCTTTGCATAAGAAGCGAAAAGCTGGTTTGCAAGAGGCTGGTGATCGGCTCTTGTATAACCCTCACCGATACCGTCCTTCATAAGACGGGAAAGGGAAGGAAGAACATTAACAGGCGGATACAGTCCCTGTCCCTGAAGTGAACGGTCAAGAACAATCTGTCCCTCTGTAATGTAACCTGTAAGGTCGGGAATAGGATGAGTAATATCGTCGTTAGGCATTGTCAAAATCGGAATCTGTGTAACAGAACCGCTGTGACCTTTAATCATACCTGCACGCTCATAAAGTGATGCAAGGTCAGAATAAAGATAGCCGGGGTAACCCTTTCTGCCCGGAATTTCACCTTTTGATGACGAGAACTCACGAAGAGCCTCGGCATAAGATGTCATATCGGTCATAATAACGAGAATGTGCATATCAAGCTCAAATGCAAGATATTCAGCAATTGTAAGAGCACATCTCGGTGTAAGAGTTCTTTCAATGATAGGATCGTTTGAAAGGTTCAAAAGCATTACAACTCTTGAAAGTACGCCGCTTTCTTCAAAGCTCTTCTTAAAGTATTCTGCAACATCTTTTTGAACACCCATTGCGGCAAATACAACGCCGAAGTTAGAGCTGTTTGCGCCGCTGATTTTAGCCTGTCTTACAATCTGAACGGCAAGGTCATTATGTTTCATACCTGAGCCGGAGAAGATAGGCAGCTTCTGACCTCTGATAAGAGTCATAAGTGTATCAATGGTTGAAATACCTGTGTTGATGTAGTTTTTAGGATAAACACGGGAAACAGGGTTGATAGGAGTACCGTTGATATTAGCCTTTTTAACAGGGAAAATATCTCCGAGTCCGTCAATAGGTTTGCCCGCACCGTCAAGTACACGGCCGATAATTTCAGGGGAAAGAGGCATCTCCATAGGATGACCTGTAAGTCTTGTTCTTGTGTTTTTAAGGCTGATTCTTCTTGTACCCTCAAAAACCTGAACAACTATTCTTTCGCCCTCAATCTGAACGACACGACCTTGACGCATTGTACCGTTATCAAGACGAATGTCAACAATTTCCTCGTTGGAAACGCCCTTAACACCGTCCATAACTATAAGAGAGCCGTTAATTTCTTTAACGCCTACATAATCTATAATCATTATTGCGTTCCCTCCTTATTAAGAAATTGCAGCAAGCTTTTCGTCAATTTCCTTAATGTAATCGTCAAACATTTCAGGCTTGCTGTTAGGAATATCATACTTCATCTTTGTAAGCTTATCAAACAGACCAAGGTTAAGAATCTTGGAAAGCGGAATATTCTGAGCAACTATATCCTTAGCTTTGGCATGAAGATGAAGTATGGTTTTCATCATAAGCTTTTGCTTTTCAAGCGGAACATAAGTATCATCGGCATGGAAAGCGTTCTGTTGTAAGAAACCGACACGAATTACTCTTGCTGTTTCAATTACAAGCTTCTGGTCATCGGGGAGTACATCCGAACCGATAAGCTTTACGATTTCCATAAGTGAACTTTCTTCCTGTAAAAGTGAGCTTATTCTGTTTCTGTATTCAATAAAATCCTCACCGAGATTTTCTCTGAACCACGGATCAAGGTCGTTAAAATACTCGCTGTAGCTGTCCATCCAGTTAATTGCGGGATAATGTCTTGAATAAGCAAGAGCCTTATCAAGAGCCCAGAAACATCTTGTAAAACGCTTTGTGTTCTGTGTTACAGGCTCAGAGAAGTCTGAACCCTGCGGAGAAACCGCACCGATAAGCGTTACAGAACCTTCGCCGCCGCTGAGAACCTCGGCACGACCGCCACGCTCATAGAACTCGGCAAGTCTTGAAGGAAGGTACGCAGGGAAACCTTCTTCGGCAGGCATTTCTTCAAGTCGGCCTGAAATCTCACGGAGAGCCTCAGCCCAACGGGATGTTGAGTCAGCCATCATGGCAACATGGTAACCCATATCTCTGTAATATTCGCCAAGAGTAATACCTGTGTAAATTGAAGCCTCACGAGCCGCAACAGGCATATTTGATGTGTTGGCGATAAGTACGGTTCTGTCGGTCATAGGACGCTGTGACTTTGGGTCAATAAGCTCTGAGAATTCCTCAAGAACCTGGCTCATCTCGTTACCACGCTCACCGCAACCGACATAGATGATGATATCGGCGTCGCACCATTTTGCAAGCTGGTGCTGAGTCATTGTTTTACCTGTACCGAAACCACCCGGAATAGCTGCTGTACCGCCCTTGGCAATAGGGAAGAGAGTATCAATAACTCTCTGACCCGTGATAAGCGGAACAGATGATGTAAGTCTTTCCTTAACAGGACGGGAAGTTCTGATTGGCCACTGCTGACAAAGGGTAAGGTTGTGCTCAACGCCTTCGTCATCCTTGATTACAACAACTGTATCAAAGAGCTTGTAGTCGCCGTTGGGATTAACCTTTACAACTTCACCCGAAAGCTCAGGCGGAACCATAAGTCTGTGTTCAATGATAGGAGTTTCGGGGAGAGTAGCGTAAATTTGACCGCCCTCAAGTTTGTCACCGACTTTGACCTTCATTGTAACATTCCACAGCTTCTTGTCATCAAGAGCAGAAACCGAAGAACCACGGTTAATAAACGCACCTGCTTCTTCTTCAATAGCCTTCAGCGGTCTTTCAATACCGTCAAAGATGTTATCAATAATACCGGGGCCGAGAAGAACATTCATAGGAGCACCGGTACCCTCAACGGGATCGCCCGGTTTAAGTCCTGTTGTTTCCTCATAAACCTGAATAGTTGTGATGTCGTCTGTAATACCGATGATTTCACCGACAAGCTTTTGCTTGCCTACATGAACCATTTCCATCATCTCAAAGCTGTCGGTATTTTTTACGGTAACAACAGGTCCGTTTATTCCATATATAACATTGTTGTTTTCCATATTATTACCATCTCTTTCAAAAGAAATTAACAGTCAGCAAGATTAAAGCACACTCAGTCCGGAATTTTCAATAAACCATTCTTTCTGTGCATAGAGCTTGCTGTCAAGAGTTTCATCGGCAACAATATTCATTGCCTTGCAAAAGCCTTTGATTCCGCCGATTTTAATTGATTTGTCGGCAACAACCTCGGTGCTTCCTGCAAAAACTGCCTTGATTTTGTCTGAGTTCTTCATATCTCTTTCGTTGACATAAACAACACAGTCGTTATCTGCAAAAAGCTTAGCAACTTCCTTTGCACTTTTTACAAGGCTGTTTGAGTAATCTGATGTTTTTGTGTATTCAACAAGCTTTTCTTCAGCCTTTTTAAATACGCTTTCAGTCATTTCAGCTCTCTCGAGAAACAGTTTTTTCTGACCTTCCTGAATTTTCTTTGCAAGAATACCCGTCTGTCTGTTTCTTGATTCTTCAAGTTTGTCCTTGATATATTTTTCGCTGTCATGTCTGCCTTTTTCGGTTGCCTCTTTCAGCTTTTCTTCTTTAAGCTGAGCAACCTCTGTCTGCATGGCACTTCTTTGTTCATCAGCATATTTTTTAATGGCTTTCAGAAAGTTATCTGTTTTGTTTTTGGAGTTTTCCATTAAAAATAACCTCCCTGAATAAATTCAGATATGTGATAATTACAGCTTTACGCCGATTGCGTCCTGAACATATTTTGTAATACTGTCCTTGGTTCTTCCGTTACCGTGACGGTCGGGAATTTCGACAATAAGCGGCTGTTTGCGGTTAAGCTTGAGGTCATAAATAAGGTCGGGACAGAGCGAAACAAGTGTTTCCGTAATAAGAATAACTGCAATATCATCCCTGTTCACAGCCTTTTCAAGCTCACTGCGTACCTCATCTTCCTGATGAACAACTACGCCTTCAATACCTGCAAATCTCATACCCATTTTGGTATCGACATTATCACTTATAAGAAAAAATTTCATAATAATCAATCCTTAACGAAACTTAAATCGCTTAAATTATCTTGCAAAGATAAGAAGAATTGAAACGAGCATACCGTAAATAGCGATACCTTCACCAAGTACAACGAAGATGATTGCTTTACCGAATGCCTTAGGATCTTCACTTGTAGCACCGATAGCGGCAGGAGCAGCGTTACCAACGGCAATACCGCCGCCGATACATGAAAGACCTGTTGCAAGAGCGGCACCGATATATGCAAGACCGTCAGCCATACCCGATGTAGCTGCAGCGGCATCACCTGTAGCAGCACTTGCTACGATAGGGCATACCATGCAGAATGCAAATACAGCAGCGAATGAGCAAATCTGAGTAAGAACTGTTTTCTTTCTGTTCTTTCCATGCTCAAAAGCCTTTACTGCAAGAATTGCAGACGCACAAAGGAATACTACCGGAACAGCTAACATAATTAAATTGAATAACATAATAATACCTCCAAAAAATTATCAATCAATATTTAATTTAACAGGTTCGTAAGGTCTGCCTTCACCTGAATAGAAACGGCTGAACATCTCGTAATATTCAAGTCTTAACACCTGAATTGCAACAAGAAGCGCCTCAAGAACCATTACAAAAACATTACCTAAAACAACTACGGGCCAGTATGCTACTGCGGGAGCTGTTTGGGCAAGTACGAAAACAACCGTCATCATACCTGCGTGTACAAGAACGAATGCACCGACTCTTAAAAAGCTTACCGTGTTTGTAACATACTCAAGCAAAAATTCGATTGACTCGATAGCATGCTCAAGAATATATCCGCCCCAGCTTTCGGGCTGCCAGTCTTTTTCACCGGCGATAAGAAGTCCGAGAGGCTCACCAAAGAAGATGAGCAGATAGGGGAGAACGATAAGACAAAGAATGTATGCAAGGGAAAATACCTGCAGACCCAATACGAGCTGTCCTGCAACACCGAAAATAATTGAACAGTAGAATACAAGACCTGCACAACCGCTTGATCCGAACAAGGCTCTTCCCACATCTCCCTGCTTGAAGGAACTGTAAATATTAAGTCCCATAGCAACCACAACAAGCGAAATACCTATTGCAACAGCCGCAAGAAGAATCATTACAATTGAGCCTGATGACATTACTTCAATCGGTTTTTCATCAAGTCCGAAGAGTGCCTTGTAAAGAGGATCGAGCACATGCTCAAATCCGAACACACTTCCGAACACACAGCCGAATATCGCAGAAGAAATTCCGCACGGCACAAGAATCTTACCGATTTTCATTTTCCTGAGTTTCCACATAAGCGCACCGACAATTGATACACAAATGCCCTGACCGAGGTCAGCAAACATTATGCCGAATATAATGACATAAGTGATAGCGATAAAGAGTGACGGATCAATTTCGTTATATTTCGGAACACCGTACATCTCCGTGTAAAATTCAAACGGTTTTGCAAGGAAACAGTTTTTGAGTTTGACAGGCGGCGATTTTGCAATCTCCGTCTTGCCGTCTGAAAAATCTACATTGACGCTGGCAATTTTTTTGAGTCTGCGTCTGAGAGGCTTAGCGTCCTCTGTAGGAACCCAACCTACAATGATAAAGCTTTTGCTGTATTGCAATGCTTTTGTGCGGATTTTGGCATAAAGATTAAGCTCTTCAAGCTTAGAAAGATATTTACAGATTCTAACCTCATACTTGTCAACATAATCGTCAACCCGCTTTTGAGCTTCTTTAAGCTTTTCCTCAAGATGGGGAATAAGGCTCTCAAGTTTTTTCAGATGAATTCTCGGTGTATCATTAATTCCGAGAACATCGCATTTTTCAAAATATAATCCCGAAAAGATTCTGTCAATTTCCTCGGTTTTATCAATCGGAGCAAAATAAACACCCCAATAGTGTGATTTGTCTTCGGTACAGACAATAAAATCTACATAAGGATTATCTTTATAGGCTGAAAGCTTTTCAAAGCTTTCCTTAGGCAATCTGCCAAAGCGTGAACTGATATACTTTAAGGTTAAAACCTTTTCAATTTCAACCCCAAGTCCGACAAAGTGTGTGGTTTCAACAAGATTTTCCTTTGCCTGCATCAGCTGTTCTTCAACAAACAGCCTGTCATCTGCAAGAACTTCAATGTCGCTGTTTATTTGATTTGTAAACAGTTCAATTTCTTTAAAGGTCGGATTAAAGTCACTTACATCAACAAGATTAAACTTGCGTTTTGTAAGACTTAATGTTGCCTTAAGAGTGTTAAGAGGTTCAGCATAGATGTTTTTTGATTGCAGATGCGTAAAATCCTTTGTGTTGCTGTAAAAGGATGAAACATCATCGGGATGGAACACACCTGATTCACCAAGTACCGATATTACATTATCAATATCCCTTGTAAGCCCGATAATGCTTACGGCCTGCATGGTTGAAACAGCCAAATTTTAATCACCTCTTCTTAACAGTCATCACATTTTTTATTTAATAAGCAATGACTGCGTAAGTTTATTGTCAAGTTCATATCTTGTGCCCTCAATCAGAGTGACAATATTCATCAGCTCTGTTTCGGCAACAAAAATATATGAAATCATTACAACCGAAGGGTTGTTGGAAAAGTGCATATTTTTCCTTGCAAGCCTGTATTTTACTCTCGGTGAAATATCGCTTGCATAAACATATCCGATTTTATCAATCAATCTTCCGTTATGCGTATTCTGCATAATTGAGAATATCTCGCCCGAAGATTCCGCCTTACACATCATGTCAACGGTCTTTTCGCTGAGATTTGTGTAATCAAGCAAGAGGTTTGCTTTGATATCATCGGGAGAAAGCTTATAATACTTTTTCAATCTCAGAATTCTCGAGAAAATATTATAATCGTTAATCGTAAAGAAAAAATTGATAAGCTCGTGCTTTTCCTGTCCTTTTGTTGTAGCTTTAATCAGTTTTGTCAGTTTTCCGAACACCAAGTTATACAGCTTGTTCTCAATGTCCGATATTGGAAGTCGATTTTTCTCATCAGGAGAAAATTGCTTGAGAATATCGTAGAATTGGGAGGACTGTGTGGCGTTCAGAAACTCTTCATAATTTTTTGCGTTGGCAAGCTTGTTAACATCTATTTCCGTATGCTTTGAAATATACCCCGGGAATTGATAGATGAACTTGTCAGTCGAGTTTGAACTGAGCAGGATAAGGAATCTTATAATCTGCTCAACCTCTAATGTCGAGATAATGTACGATGACAAACCCGAGCTTACGCTCGAATCGTATCTGCACAAAGAGTCAAATTCATAGAAAAGGTTTTGCCTCAAAAGAGCCTCAAGCCGTCCTCTGTGAATTTCACGCTCACTGACATCCGTCAGAGCCTTGGAGTAATGCGTATTATTTTTAAGATACGACATAATCTCCCCAACGCTCTGGCATGCAAGCAAACTCTGGTAGTCCTTTTCGGTAAGTCTGTTGCCAAACTTTGACCTTGCTTTTGTCAGAACTGCAAACGAAGTTTTTGACATTATCCGCATACACCTCCTTGTAAACAGTAAATGGAATGTTACTGTGCAACCGTTCTTTTGACGATTTCGTCAACCCACTTGTCACAGTTGAGTTTAAAATCAGAGTCAAGCTTGATATGCACTGAATTGTGCTTGCTCTGAATTTCCTCCCATTGCTGTTCGGCTTTCTTTGTTTCCTGAATGTCGTTGCGTTTCACAACCTCTTCAGCTTTTGCCATGAAGTCGTCATAAATCTTCTTCGTTTCGGCTTCAATAGTTTTGGAAAGTTCCTCTTTTTCTTCAAGAGTATCCTTTTCCATGGCTTTGGCTTCGTTGTCGGCATCAACGATTTTTTTAATCATATTCTCCACAATACCACCCCCGTGAAAAATTAGTTTTTAAGCGCCTGAAGCGGAGCCGGAATTCTTCCGCCACGCTTAATAAATGCCTCCGGTGAACCTTTCCTTACAGGCATAACGGGACCTCTGCCGAGCAGTCCGCCGAAATTAAGTTCTTCGCCTGCACTTTTTCCGATAGCCGGAATAAGTCTTACCGCAGTTGTTTTGGTATTTACCATACCAATTGCAGCCTCATCTGCAATAATTGCAGAGATAACCTCGGGAGTGATGTCACCCGGTACTACAATCATGTCAAGACCAACCGAACATACGGCTGTCATTGATTCAAGTTTTGTAATATCAAGGTAACCTTCAGTAGCGGCATGAATCATACCTGCATCCTCGGAAACGGGGATAAAAGCACCGCTCAGACCGCCGACATGGGAAGAAGCCATAACGCCGCCTTTTTTAACAGCGTCATTAAGAAGTGCAAGTGCAGCGGTTGTACCGTGGCATCCGCACACTTCAAGTCCCATCTCCTCAAGAATATATGCAACACTGTCACCGACAGCAGGTGTCGGGGCAAGTGAAAGGTCAACAATACCAAAGGGAACACAAAGTCGCTTGCTTGCTTCTCTTGCAACAAGCTGTCCCATACGGGTGATTTTGAATGCAGTTTTCTTAACCATATCTGCAATTTCCGTGATGTCTTTTCCTGCACCGTCTTTTGCAAGAGCGGCTCTTACAACGCCGGGACCCGATACACCGACATTGATAACAGTATCGGCTTCACCAACACCGTGGAAAGCACCCGCCATAAACGGGTTGTCTTCGGGAGCGTTACAGAATACAACGAGCTTTGCGGCACCGATGCAATTCCTGTCGGCTGTAACTTCTGCAGCCTGCTTAACGACCTTACCCATCATCTTAACAGCATCCATATTGATGCCGGCTTTTGTAGAACCGATATTTACGGATGAACAAACGAAATCGGTTTCGCTCAAGGCTTGTGGAATACTCTCAATAAGAGCGTAGTCACCGCTTGCAAAACCCTTCTGAACAAGAGCGGAATAACCGCCGATGAAGTTTACACCGAGTTCCTTTGCGGCTTTGTCAAGAGTGTGGGCAAACTTGACAACATTCTTGCTCTGGCACGGAGCGGCTACCATACCGATAGGGGTAACTGAAATTCTTTTATGTATAATCGGAATACCAAATTCCTTCTGGATGTCTTCACCTGTTTTAACAAGGTCTTTTGCATTTCGACAGATTTTGTCATAAACCTTTGTGCAAGCCTTATCAATGTCCTCGTCAATGCAGTCAAGCAATGAAATACCCATTGTAATTGTTCTTACATCAAGGTTTTCATTGTCTATCATATTTATGGTTTCAAGTATATCTCTTGTTTCTAACATATTATGTATATCCTTTCAATTCGGTAGCACTGATCAAATTCTGTGCATGCTGTTAAAGATGTCCTCGTGCATAACATGAACCTTTGTATTTGTTGATTCTCCGACAGCTTTGAGGTTTGTACGGAGCTGCTCAAATCCGATGTTGGATTTGTCAATTTCAACAAGCATAATCATAGCAAACATATCCTGAAGAACACTCTGTGTTACTTCCACGATATTAACATCAGCCTTTGAACAGGCCTCTGAAACTTTTGCAAGGATTCCAACGCTGTCTTTACCGATTACTGTGATAACTGCCTTCATTTTTTACCTCCTGTTTATGCAGATTTTCGTTGGAATTCTGCATAAAACTGCTTTTCTTTATTTGTGCATATTATATAACTAATTTTTAATAAAGTAAAGTGCAATATTGAAAAAATTTTTTTCATATGTTATCATCTTTTTTGTGAGGTGTTTTACTAATGAAAATATGTGATATTCATACCCATTCAAGCAACTCTTTTGATGCTGAAAATACAGTTGAAGAAATGTGCAACAGCGCCTGTAACAAGGGACTTTTTGCACTTGCAATCACCGACCACTGCGAAGCTCCCGAGATTTTGCTCGGCTCTGAAAGTGAGTACGGAGATTTCAGCAAATTAATTCCAAAATCGAATTATGAAACTTCGGTTATGCAAGATAGATACAAGGGTAAAATCAAAATACTGAGAGGCATTGAACTCGGTGAGGCGATGCACAATGACGAATGTACAAAAAAAGCACTTTGTTTTGGAGATTTTGACATAATAATCGCATCCGTGCATAACCTGAGAAACAGACCGGATTTTTATTATATGGACTTCAAAAAAGAAGATGCACATATAATTCTCGATATGTACTTTGATGAACTTCTCGAAACCGCCTCTTTTGACAGCTTTTGTACTCTTGCACACCTTACATATCCGTTGAGATATATTAAGCGTGATACGGGCGTTATTCCGAGTCTTTCACCGTACAGAGATAAGATTGACCTTATCTACGAAAAACTTATTAAAAAGGATAAGGCTCTTGAAATTAATGTTTCGGGACTGTTCAAGGGACTCGGTGAAACTCTCCCTGCATTTGATGAAATTAAACGCTATCACGACCTTGGAGGCAAGTACATAACCCTCGGAAGTGACGCACACAATATAAATGATGTCGGCAGAGATATTGAAAAGGGAATAGAGCTTGCTTTTAAAGCCGGGTTCAAATCATACTATATATATGAAAACTGTTGCCCTTATGAAATAACAATTGAATAACAAAGAATTGAAATAGTTCTTAAAAGCAAAAAGAGGATTTCGCACTGATATGATGTGAAATCCTCCTTGTTTTTTTGAATCCAATATTTAACTGCAGCACATTATACTATACTGCACTTTTCTGAAAATTGCAATACCTTTTTACAAAGTTTTTGCAAGATTTTTTATGTAATCCTTCAATAAATCTTTTGTTTCAGGGTGTTCAAGCCCAATTTCTATCTGAGCCTGCAAGATTCCGAATTTATTGCCCATATCGTATCTCTTGCCCTCAAACTCAACGGCTGTCATTCCTTTTGTTATTGCAATCTCTCTCATTGCGTCTGTAAGCTGAATTTCTCCGCCGATTCCGGGCTTTGTATTTTCGAGAATTCCGAAAATTTCAGCCGGGAGCACGCATCTGTCAAGAATCGAATAAAGTGAAAGAACTTCTTCGGGAGTCTGCGGCTTTTCCTTCATGTCCGTACAGGCAAAAATATTGTCGTGCATATGTTCAACTTTGAGTGAACCGTACTTGTGAATGTCTTTGGCGTCAACCTTTTTAACACCTACAACTCCTTCACCGTATTCACCGTAATGATCGATGAGCTGTTTGATTGCAGGAACCTTGCCTGTAATAACGCCGTCACCGTACATAACGGCAAAAGGTTCATTGCCTACAAAAGATTTTGCTTTGAGAACGGCATGTCCAAGGCCTTTCATTTCTTTCTGTCTGATAAAAGAAATGTTTGCAAGGTTTGAAATATTTCTGACTGTTTCAAGAAATTCTGTTTTGCCGCTCTTTTCAAGCAGACTTTCAAGTTCGGGAGAAGCGTCAAAATGATCCTCCATAAGTCCTTTGCCACGGTTTGTGATGATGAGAATATCTGTAATTCCTGCCGCAACAGCCTCCTCAACTATGAACTGAATAGTTGGCTTGTCAACGATAGGATACATTTCTTTCGGCATATTTTTTGTTGCGGGAAGAACTCTTGTACCGAGTCCCGCCGCCGGGATAACCGCCTTTGTTATACGCATAATATTCCTTCTTTCTCATTAAACTTTTTACTTATTATGTTTCCATACATTTATTACGGTGTTTCTGTCGTTTACATTAAGAACATCGGCAGATAATTGACAACAAGGAAAGCAAAAGCTACAGAAACAGCAATCGGGAGATTTACTCCGCCTTTTGTTTCGAGTGCCTCATTCAAAAGCTCTTTATTTGTTGTACTTTTTATCTTTTTAATTTTCTTAACGGAGTGATTGTAGTAACATTTATTTGCAATTAAGCCGCTGATAACCATTACTATAAGTGAAACCGCATTTGCAAGCAGAGGAGAGAGAAACAGTAAAAACTCAGTCGGTGAAAGTCCGAAAGAATTACCAAGCGAAAGTACCTGTCCGGATTGCTGAGCCTGTACTATGCCTGTGTAGATAGATTTCCATGCCGGAAGCGATGAAATATAAGCAGAACCTACCATTGAACCGAGTACGAGAGCTGAGAACAATACGCCTAAGCCGTACATTTTTCGGTACAGAAAATATATTCCCGATAAAATAAATGCGGAAAAATTGAATCTGCTCTTTTTAAACTTATTGATAAAACTGAAAATCCTCAGATAATAAGGGGTGTTCTTACCAATGAATTTTGCGGCTTCACCTGCAGTGATATCGTCAACAAGCGGTTCGTCGCTCTTCATTCCTGCCATAGGATCAAAAGCGGCAGCCATTTGCGGATTTGCCTGACCAAAAGGAACACCAAACGGCGGCATACCCTGATTCTGATTGAAATTCGGGTTTGGCTGACCGTTATTCTGATTCTGCTGAAAGTTCGGATTGTTTTTGTCATCACCGTAAAGCGGTGCGCCGCAGCTGCAGCAATAGAACATTTCTTTCGGATTTTCCGCTCCGCAGCGCTTGCAAAGAACTACACCGTCTTTAGCGTCCTGCTCTGCCTGTTGTTCGGCCTCTTCAAGCTGTTCCTTTTCAAAAGAAAAATCAGCACCGTGTTTGTCTGCAAAATGACAATGACCTTCTTTTTCATAACATTTTCTGTGATGCGGTGCTCCGCATTCAGGGCAGACTACAACATCGTCACCCTTTTTGAACTGTTTGTCACATACCGGACATTTGTATTCTGTAAATTCCATTATAAACCTCCAAAGGATACACGATACGGTGTACCTATACACTTTAATTATAACAAATAGTATTGACAAATGCAACTTGTTTTTGTGTATAAGTTTACTTATGAATAAAATAGCTGTTTTTCTTTACTTTTGTGGATGTTTTTGCTATAATATTAAATTGTGAAAGGATAAACTATATTCAGAAAGGTACATGTTTATGGTACAGTTTGAGGAATTACTTTTAAAGCTTCAGGCTCTCAAGCCTGAAATAGACGATTTGTCCGATGCACTCGGTATGAAGGGCATGCTCTCGGAGATTCAACAGCTTGAACTCAAGGCAACCGAGCCGGGATTTTGGGACGATGTGGAAAAATCACAAAAGGTTTTACAGCGTACGGGCTCTTTAAAGGGCAAGGTTGAGGCTTACGAAGGTCTTGTTGCCAAATACGAGGATACTCACGCTTTGATTGAACTTGCAAATGAGGAAGAGGACGAATCTCTTCTTGAAGAGGCAGAAAGCGAAGTTGAGGCTGTCAAGGAAAATCTTGAAAAACAGCGTTTGCAGACTTTGCTCACAGGCGAATATGATAAAAATAACGCAATTCTTACATTTCACGCAGGTTCGGGCGGAACAGAGGCTCAGGACTGGGCTGAAATGCTTTACAGAATGTACACCCGTTGGGCAGAGGCTCACGGCTTTAAGGTTAAAGAAGTTGACTACCTTGACGGCGATGAGGCAGGACTTAAAAGTGCCGTGCTTCTTGTTGAAGGTGAAAATGCTTACGGCTACTTAAAGAGCGAGGCAGGCGTTCACCGTCTTGTTCGTGTATCTCCGTTTGACTCGGCAGGCAGAAGGCACACAAGCTTTTCATCTCTTGAGGTTATGCCGGAAATTGCAAAAGATACAGAGGTTCACATTCCGCCCGAAGATATTAAAATGGATGTTTACCGTGCCAGCGGTGCAGGCGGTCAGAAAGTCAACAAGACTTCATCTGCTGTTCGTCTTACTCATATTCCTACTGGTATCGTTGTTGCCAGTCAGGTTGAGCGCAGTCAGTATCAGAACCGTGATGTTGCTATGAATATGCTTATTTCAAAGCTCGTTGAAATCAAAGAGCGTGAGCATCTTGAAAAAATCGAGGATATCAAGGGCGTTCAAAAGGAAATTACCTGGGGTTCACAGATCCGAAGCTATGTATTTATGCCGTATACAATGGTAAAAGACCACAGAACAGGCTTTGAAACAGGTAACATTCAGGCTGTTATGGACGGCGATCTTGACGGCTTTATCAACGCATATTTAAAGTGTGCAAGTCTTGGCACACTTCAGAAATAAATTTCATATTATACGGAAAGGCTATGAATTAGTATGAAGTATTTAGTAATGCTCTGTGACGGTATGGCTGATGAGCCAAACGCACAGCTTGATAATTCAACTCCTATGGCAAAGGCTGTTAAGCCTTGTATGGATTACCTTGCCTCAAAAGGCGAGGTCGGAATGGTTAAAACTGTTGCCGAAGGACTCAAACCCGGCAGCGATGTTGCAAACCTTTCGGTTCTCGGCTATGAACCGGCTGTTTACTACAGCGGTCGCTCTCCGCTTGAGGCGGCAAGTATCGGTATTGACCTTAAAGACACCGATGTAACATTAAGATGTAACCTTGTAACTCTGTCCGATGAAGAAAACTACGAGGACAAGTCTATGGTTGACTATTGTGCAGGCGACATTTCAACAGAAGAGGCAAGAGAGCTTATCAATTATGTTGAGAAAAAGCTCGGCAACGATATTTTTAAGTTCTATTCGGGTGTTGCATACCGTCATTGTCTTGTATGGAAAAACGGCAATCCTCATCCGGGCGAACTTACACCTCCTCACGATATCTCAGGTCGTGTAATTAAAGAATACATTCCAAAGGGTGACGATACAGCCGCTCTCTATGATTTGATGAAGAAAAGCTATGATTTGCTCAAAGATCATCCTGTAAACAAGGCGAGAGTTGAAAAAGGACTTCGTCCTGCCAACTCAATCTGGCTTTGGGGCGAGGGTACAAAACCCGCTCTTGACAGCTTCTTCGGCAAGTTCGGCAAAAAGGGCAGTATGATTTCTGCTGTTGACCTTCTCAAAGGTATTGCAATTTGTGCCGGAATGAAGAGTGTTGATGTTGAGGGTGCAACAGGCTATATTGACACAAACTTTGACGGAAAGTGCAAAGCCGCAATTGATGAATTCAAAAACGGTGCGGACTTTGTATATATCCATGTTGAAGCTCCCGATGAATGCGGTCACAGAGGAGAGATTGAAAATAAAGTAAAGGCTATTGAACTCATTGATGAGCATATTCTCAAGCCTGTAACCGATTTTCTCAGAACCTTTGATGATTTTGCCGTTCTCGTATGTCCCGACCATCCTACACCTCTTTCTATCCGCACACACACTTCAAATCCTGTTCCTTATCTTATCTATGACAGCAAAAACGAAGTTGACAGCGGCGTAAGCAAATTCTGTGAAGAAGAGGCTAAAAAGACAGGCAACTATATTGAAAAAGGTTTCACAATGATGGATTACTTCCTTTCAAAATAATTTTTTGCTCTGTACTACATAATAAACCAAAAAAATAACATCCTTGCAGATATAATGAAATTAAAAATCTGTAAGGATGTTTTTATGTTGTGTTTGTTCATTATCATAACAATAATGAGTGTGATTACCTTGTTTGTAATTGCGTTTTCTTATGCAGTAAAATTCCTTATCGGAATAATAATTAAACTTATACGCAAAAACGATTTAGATAAGTTTTAATGCTTCAACAAGAGCCTTTGAAAGCTGATCGGGGCAGGATGTGCCTCTGCCACGGCAGTCAATGCCTTTTAATCTGTCAACAGCGTCTTTTGCGTCCATGCCTTTAACAAGCATACAAATGCCCTGAGTGTTGCCTGAACAACCGCCCACAAACTCACAGCTTGTGATTTTGCCGTTGTCATCAAGTTCAAGATTAATCTGTCTGGAGCAAACTCCCGTAGGGAAATATGAATATTTCATTGTAATACCTCTTTTCATAATTTGAAATCATATTATCACAGAAACAGAAAAAAATCCAGATAATTTTATTTTTTTGTTTTTAAAATTGAAAATCTATGTTATAATTTAAATACAGATTGCACTTTGTTACAAACCTTGCTCCCTGTTATGAAAGCAGAGCGTTGTTCTGATTAAAATCCAAGTGCAGATGTTTCATTACTTTAAGAGAATGAAACTATTATAAATATTGTAACAGACATTTACAAAAAGCAAATCACAGAAAGTAGGATATAATGTCAATTAATATAGATTTGGGAGCATGGAACTCAATTTTTGCAGTTCCCTCCAAAGTAGTCGATGAAGGATTAAAATTTTCTGACGGCGTAAAGCTTAAAGTCCTTTTGTTTGTCCTTCGTAATGCCGGTCGTTCCGTTGACGACACTGAAATTTCAAAGGCAACAGGTGTCAATGTAACCGATATTCCCGAGGCGCTTGACTATTGGGTTAGTATTGGTGTGTTTAATCGAATTGAAAATACCTTTACTCCCGTAAAAAATAACGAGGAATTTGTTCCTGCACCGCAGACTTCCGCTCAAACGGAACAGACACCGCAACCTGTTCAGACTGTTTTACAGCCACAACAGACAGTGCCACAGCCTGTTCAAGCAGTTCAAGAGCCTGTAAAACAGAAAACAGAACAGTCACCAAAGGAAAACGCAGAAGAACCGCAAAAACATTTTACGGCTACAAGACCTCAAAAGCCTGATTTTGTATTTACGGCACAAAGGCTTGCGGTTGATGAAGAATTAAAAATGCTTGTTGAAGAAACGCAGACAACACTCGGAAAGGTTCTTTCAAATTCCGATATTGCAACTCTGCTTATGCTCAAGGACACCTGCGGACTTCCGCTTGATGTTATCTTTATGCTTATACATTATTGTGCAAGCATTGATAAGGGCAATATAAGAACGATTGAAAATATCGGTATTCAATGGGCAAATGACGGTGTTTATTCGCTTGAGGCGGCTGATAACAAGATTAAGCAGATTCAAAAAACAACGGCAAACTTTTCAATTGTTTCAAAAGCATTCGGACTTAAAAATGTCGGTTCTCCTACAAAAAAACAGCTTGAATACGGTGACAAGTGGGTAAGCGAGTGGAAGTTTTCGCCCGAAATGCTCAGAGAGGCGTATGAAAGATGTGTTGATACAAAGGGAACAATGAATCTTCGCTACATTGACGGAATCTTAAAGCGTTGGAATGCAAGCAATCTGCACACGCTTGACGAACTTCATAAGTATGAAAAATCAGCGTCAAAGCCGTCGCAGAAACAATCGTCATCTTATGATATTAATGAACTCGACAAATTTAATTCACTTGATAATTTTTAATTAAGAGGTTGGTATGGGATACAGCAATAGTGTTTATAAGGCTGCTTCGGACACATTACATGAACGCAGACTTAACGCCGAAAAGGCAGCGGAAAGAAGAAAAGAAGAGATTTATAAAAAATTCCCCCGTGTGAAAGAACTTGAAAAACAGATTTCTGTGGGCGGAATCAATACAGCTCGCGCAGTTCTTGCAGGCGGAGATGTGAAGGACGCCGTTTCAAAGCTTCGTGATCAGAATCTTGCAATGCAGGCAGAGGTCAGAAAAATCCTTACAGATAACGGTTATCCCGAAAATTATTTTGAACCCGATTATTTTTGTAAGAAATGTAATGACAAGGGCTATTGTGACATAAACGGCAAAACTGTCAGATGTTCATGCATGAAGTCTGCACTCATAGCCTGTGCATGTGCCGAGCTTAACAGAAACGCTCCGCTGTCACTTTCTACATTTGAGAGCTTTAATCTTGAATATTATGACAAGACTGTTGATCCAAAGCTTAAGGTATCTCCTTACGACCATATGAGCAGAGTTTTAAGATATTGTCAGAATTATGCCGACAACTTTAACTCGCACTCGGAAAGTATACTTATGAAAGGTGCAACCGGACTCGGTAAAACTCATCTGTCGCTTGCAATTGCAAACGAGGCAATAAAGAGGGGTTACGGTGTAATTTATGCGTCTGCTCCGCAACTTGTTTCAAAGCTTGAAAAAATATATTTTTCAAACAAGGAAGATGATTCAACATTCGATATGCTTGTTGAATGCGACTTACTTATTATAGATGACCTCGGAACGGAATTTCATTCTCAATTTTCCGTATCACAGCTTTACAACATTTTTAACTCAAGAATGTTGTCAAACAAGCCCGTAATTATAAATACAAATCTGACAATAAGAGATTTGCAGGAGAATTATACAGACAGATTTGTTTCAAGAATCTGCGGAAATGCCCGTCAGCTTGATTTTTTGGGCAGAGATATAAGGATCAGACGAAAATAATTTTAAAATATTTTCGACAAAAGTCCTGTTGCTGTCGGCTGTTTTGAAGGTCTGAAAACTTTTTTGAAAAAATTTTAAAAAAAGTATTGACTTTTTGAACGATATGTCTTATAATTCATATCGTTGCAAGTTCGGTAGCAATTACATCTTGTGGAATAGTGTAACGGTAGCACGACAGACTCTGACTCTGTTTGTTGGGGTTCGAATCCCTATTCCACAGCCACAGCCCCGAAGTTATTCGGGGCTCTTTTATTTCGAGGTGTAGCGCAGTTTGGTAGCGCACATCGTTCGGGACGATGGGGTCGCAAGTTCGAATCTTGTCACCTCGACCAGTTTAGCGCCGAACTTTTTTAAGTTCGGCGCATTTTCTTTTTTTAAAATTTGGAGGTAATTTTATAAAAAAAGTAATTTCGCTTGCAATTGCTCTTGTTCTTTGCCTTTCGATATTTGCAGGTTGCGGTGCAAAGGAAGTTAATCTTGCTGATCTTATGGATAAGATGAATTCCGAGTACAGCGTAGATGCAACAAAGTATGAAACAAAGGATGATATGTACAAATATTACAATATCAATGCCGACGATATCAAGCAGTTTGCCGCTGAGGTCGGTAAGTCTGATACAGACAGCAAAAACATAGAGGTAGTTCTTGTTGAGGCAACTGATTCGGATGCTGCTTCAAGAGTTGAAACTGCTCTTACAAACCGCTATAATTCAATCTTTCAGCAGAACGCTTCCTATTCGGCTGAAAAGCTTGATATGGTGAAAAATTGTAAGGTTACAAAAGACGGTAACTTTGTTACAATGATTATCGGCGAAAAGGCATCTGATATGCTTAAAATGTTTAATGACAGCATTAAATAATTTATTTAAAATTTACTGAGGGCGAACATCGTTCGCCCCTTTCTTTTGCAATATTTTAAGGCAGGTTAAAAATGGTACAGACTGAGATTCAAAAAAACTTTTCACATATGAATGATATGCAGAAACAGGCTGTTTTCTGCACAGAAGGACCTTTGCTCATACTTGCAGGTGCCGGTTCGGGCAAAACAACTGTTCTTGTTAACAGAATAGCCTACATTTTGCAGTGTGAGCTTTGTAAACCATGGCAGATACTTGCCATTACTTTTACCAATAAAGCCGCAGGAGAGCTTAAAGAACGAATCTGTGCGGCAGTTCCCGAGGGCGGTGCCGACATCTGGGCGGCTACCTTTCATTCAACCTGTGCAAGAATCCTTCGCAGATACGGCGACAGAATCGGTTATACAAGTCATTTCACGGTTTACGGGACTGACGATCAGAAAAAACTCGTCAAGGATATTTTAAAGCAACTCAATATTGCCGAAAAAACTTTGCCTGTAAAATCAATCCTCTCCGAAATTTCAAAGGCTAAGGATAAAATGCTTACTCCCGAAGAAATGCGTAAGGAGGCTGAATTTGACAGCAGAAAAGCACAGATTGCAAAGGTTTATGAAATCTATCAGACAAAGCTTAAAACAGCCGACGCAATGGATTTTGACGATATGCTTTGCAATACCGTAAAGCTTTTTGAAACAGCACCCGATATACTTGACTATTACAGAAATCAGTTCAAGTACATCATGGTCGATGAGTATCAGGATACTAACAAGGTGCAGTATAAGTTTGTAAGCCTGCTTGCAAGCAAATACGGAAACATCTGCGTTGTCGGTGATGATGACCAGAGTATCTACAAATTCCGTGGTGCTACAATCGAAAATATTCTTTCTTTTGAAAATACATTTAAGAACGCAAAGATGATTCGCCTTGAACAGAATTACAGAAGTACACAGAATATCCTCAATGCCGCTAACGAGGTCATCTCAAATAACACAATGCGTAAGGGTAAAACTTTGTGGACCGAAAACGGTCAGGGCGAGAAAATTAAGGTACATACAGCCGAGAATGAGCGTGACGAGGCTAATTTCATTGCTCAGACCATTCTTGACGGTGTTGCCGACGGAAGAAAATATTCCGACTATGCAATTCTTTACAGAATGAATGCCCAGTCAAACGCAATTGAGCAGGCTTTGTCACGAAGCGGTGTTCCGCACCGTGTAATCGGCGGTCACAGATTCTATGACCGTGAAGAAATTCGTGATATGGTTGCATACCTTCAGGTTATAAATAATCCTCATGATGATGTCAGACTTTCAAGAATTATCAATATTCCTAAGAGGGGAATAGGTGCGACAACCGTTTCCCATGCCGCAGACATTGCCGCAGGACTCGGCGAAAGCATTTACGATGTAATCAAGGAGGCGGAAAACTATCCGCAGCTTTCTCGTGCCTCTGCAAAGCTCAAAGCTTTTGTTGCACTTATTGACGGACTTATTGAAGCCGAGCAGAGTGGCGAATATTCTCTTGCAGAATTATATAACCTTGTGATTGAACACACATCATACGAACAGTATCTTAAAACCGAAAAGGACAACCCTGAAGTTCGTATTGAAAACATTGAAGAACTTTCTTCAAATATCGTCAAGTTTGAAGAGGACTACGGCGATGAGGCAGACCTCTCTGCATTTCTTGAAGAAATTTCCCTCCAGACCGATATTGATAACTACGATGCAGATGCAGATACCTGCGTAATGATGACATTACATTCGGCAAAGGGACTTGAGTTTCCTGTTGTGTTCATCGCAGGCATGGAAGAAGGAATGTTTCCGTCCGTTGCAACAATGATGAATCCTGATGAACTCAACGAAGAAAGGCGACTTGCTTATGTAGGAATTACAAGAGCAAAGGAAATTCTCTATTTCACAAAAACAAATTCGAGAATGCTGTTCGGATCAACAAGCTATAATAAGGGCTCAAGATTCTTAAACGAGATTCCAGATAATCTTCTTGAATACAGCGGCGGAAGAAAGCAGATATTCACACAGGCGACTTCCGGGTTTGCATCGGGAACAGGTGAAAAAGTTTCCGTCGGCAAATCGTCGGGTGGCTCGTATTCACCGAATAAATCATTTGGATTTACAAAACCTCCTGTTAAGAGCGGTGCTGTATTCAATGTCGGAGATTGTGTTCAGCACAAGGTGTTCGGCAAGGGTATGGTAATGAAAGCCGAGAAAATGGGTAATGATACTATGCTTGAAATTGCCTTTGACAAAGCCGGCACAAAAACTCTTATGGCGAACTATTGCAGTAATATGAAAAAAATCTGAGGTGATTAAAGTGCTTATATCATCAAAAAAGGTTCTGTGTCTTGCAATTTCTGCGTTGACAGCTTTTTCTGTGTGCCTTACAGGTTGCGGAAAAGACACGCAGTCTTCTGTATCTGCTACCGAGAAAACAACCGCCGTGGCTGCCTCACAGCCTGTAACAAAGGCGGCAACCTCCGATGAGCAGACACAAGAACCCACATGGAACTATTCCGAACTCAAAAGAAAATCTTCCGATATTTCCGAAAATCTTGACGCAATAATAACCGATAACAAATTCAGGGGAACGGTTTATGTCAAAATCGGAAATGCTCTTGAGTATATCGGCACTAACGGATTTTCCGACAAGGACAGGCACACAAAGAATTCTACGGACACATGCTTTAGAATTGCTTCGCTCACAAAGCAGTTTACTGCTGTTGCGGTTATGCAGCTTGTTGAGGAGGGAAAGCTTTCACTTGATGATACAATCGACAAATATTTTCCGTCATATAAATACGGCAAAAAAATCACTGTTAAAAACCTGCTTACAATGACAGCGGGCATAAAGGATTACATCAACAAAGACGGCGATACCAATACTTATGCATACAACGAATCTCAGCTTGAATATAAGGTTTCAGCCGAAAATTCCGCAAAGAAAAATAAAAAAGCCGTAATGGACTGGATACTTGATCAGGAACTTAATTTTGAACCAGATGAGAAGTATATGTACTCAAACAGTGCATATTTTCTTCTCGGTGATATCATTGAACAGGTCAGCAAAACCTCGTACGAAAAATATATTAAAGAGAATATTCTTAAACCGTCGGGAATGATAAACACAGGCTTTGAGGGCACAGATAAGCTCGCTGTAGGATATCAGGATATTTACGATAACGCATGGACATTGTATCCCGGAGTAGGATATTCTGCAACTGGTTTAATTTCCAATGTTCCCGATTTACTCAAATGGGTTGACGCTCTTTGTACAAACAAGCTCATTTCGGAAAAATCTTTTAAAGAAATGACAACGCCGTACAAGGGTAACTACGGTTACGGCTTTGTTGTGTCAAAAGACAGCAATATGATTTCTCACACAGGAAAAATCGACAAATATAATGCCGCTCTCGCTTTTACAAAAGACGAAAATCAAATTTATATAGCACTTTCAAACTATTCAAACAGCAGTCCGATTAACCTGTTTAATAACATTCAGAAAACACTTGCCCCATTTTACGGTTAATTTTCGGCTGTTAATCACCAAAAATCAAAACCTCCATAAAATGTATTGTTACAGTGCATTAATTGAACTGTCAATACTTTTACGGAGGTTATTTTTATGTCAGATGTACCTTTCTGTTCCTCGGAAAATGCATGCACCGAAGGCGGCGAGCAAACTAACGGTTGTGAACCTGTTTGTATCAATGTTTCACGAATCTATGACAGTTGCGGAGCAAAAGATTGCCTTTCGAATCTTCCTGTTATGTTTACCGAAGCAAACCAGAAAATTATTGATGGGGCTTGTTCCGTAAAGATAAGTAATGTGCGCATAATTACATCTACGGTAGAGGTTGAGCCTGTTGCGTTCCATCGTGGCTTTTATTCGGTTGATATGATGTACTATTTTGCCGTTACCGTTGAAGCCTATACAGCCGCAGGTGCGATTCCCGAAACTGTCACAGGTCTTGCAATGTACGGCAAAAGAGTTGTGCTTTACGGCGGTGAAGGCTGCGTAAAGTCATTCTCCAGTGACAAAGATGTTGTTTGCGATACATCAGATTCGGATTGTCCGTGCAAATATCCCTATTGCCTGCCGAGAGCAACGGTTCAAATTTCAAATCCAATGGCATTGTCTGCAAATCTACAGGATTACAATAATGCTAATCCGATAACTGTTTGCAGAACATTTCCGACTTGTGTTATTGATTACCTTGACGGAGAGCCTGCACAGCCTGAAACACAGCGAGTGCTTGTTACAATCGGTATTTTTACGATTACAAGGCTTGAAAGAGATGTACAGATTATGATTCCGTCCTATGATTTTTGTGTTCCCCGCAAGGAATGTCCGTCAGCGCCCGATGATCCGTGCGAAGTTTTCAGTAAAATTGATTTTCCTACAGACTCATTCTTCCCACCGAACGCAATACACCGTGGCGACCGTGACTCTTCTCATACATCTTCTTTTAAATGCGGTTGTGAAAACTGATTATGCAGAAAAACGGGGCTGATTTCAGTCCCGTTTTGTTATGCTATTTTGAAATTGTTTCATAAAGTAATTTTATTCCGCTTTCAATTTTTACATCTTTTATTCCCGAAAAGCTTAACACAATCATATTTTCGGTTTTGTTGAATTGCATAGTTTTAATTAATGCGTTGTCAATTTTTTTTATAACAGAATCGTCAATCGTTTTATCCTTAAAAATCAGCGAAACATAAAGCGAAGTTTCGTTAAACACAATTTTAACGGATGTTCCGAAATATTTCTTTATGTTTGAAAGCATAAGGTTGCTTTTTTCAAGATAAATTCTTCTTGCTTTTCTCAGATGAACATCAAGCTTACCGTTATTAATATACTTTGCAAGGGCAATTTGTTCTGTTTTTGACGCTGTTTGATTTGTGTATTTTTTGATTTTGTTGTATTCATCGGTGAGTTTTTGCGGAAGAACCATATAACTGATTCTGACAGAGGGAAGAAGTATCTTTGAAAAAGAACCGAGATAAACCGTGTTTTCGGTATCATAATTCTGTACGCACGGCATAGGGTGCGTACTGTATCGAAGTTCACCGTTGTAATCGTCCTCAATAATCAAAACATTATTTTCTTTTGCCCATTTGATTATCTCAAGTCTGCGTGTAACAGGCATTGTAATGTTGCTGTTTACGGTAAAATTAGGATTTATAAGAATTATATCGGGCTTGATTTCTTCAAGTGAATCAATACAGGCTCCGTATTTATCACATCTGAAATATTTGATGTCATAACCGTGACTGTTGAACACATATTCACTCTGAATGTAGCTGTAATCCGCAAGTGCGATTTTCTTATTATTGCCGAGAAGTGAACAGAGTATGTGCAAAAGCGTCTGAGTGCCTGCTCCGACGATAATATTTTCGTATGAGGTGTTTACACTCCGTGTGCCGAGGCTGTATTTTTGCAGAGCATTTCTCAGAATTTCTTCACCCTGTTCTTCACCGTAGGAAGTGAGCAGATAGTTTTGATTTAAAACCTCTTTAACATATTTTTTCCATTCGTTTATGTTGATTATACCGTCATCAATGCTTTTACTGCTGAAATCATATTCATAGTATCTTTTTGTTTTGTTGGTATTTGAAGACATTTTATCGCTTTTTGACGGTGTACCGCTGAACTGTGCCTCAACATAATATCCGCTTCGTGGCCTGTTTGATATATATCCCTCTGCACACAACTGTTCATACGCTCCGTTGACAGTAGTTTTTGAAACATCAAGGTCGGTACTCAATCGCCTTATTGACGGAAGCTTTGTACCTTTTTTCAAACTTCCCGTTTCAATTGATTTTCTGACCGACATATAAATCTGCCTGTAAAGCGGAGTTTTGTCTTTTTTATTGATAATTATAAAATCGTACAGCATAACATCACCTACCGTATTTTAACATTTTGAAAATATTATTGCAATATCAGTGTATTACGGTTGAAATTATTTCCGTTAAAATGTATAATTGTATGGTATGGCATAAAGTCACTGAAATGGCATAAAATACTAATTGCAGAGGGGATTTTACAATGAATGCTATGGCTGATAAATTTTTTGACAGTATAAAAGGGAAAAAAGTTACTTTTATCGGAATCGGTACAAGCAATCTTCCGCTTATAAAACTTTTTGTTGAAAAGGGTGCAAAAGTTACTGCTTGCGATAAGAAGAATTTTGAAGATTTGGGACAGAACGGTATTAAGGCTAAAGAGTACGGTGCAGAACTTTTACTCGGTGAAAATTATCTTTCCGAGATTGATGCCGATATCGTTTTCAGAAGTCCCGGCACACCTTTTTATAAGGATGAGCTTGTTGCACTTCGTAACAAGGGTGTTGTTCTTACATCCGAAATGGAAGTTTTCTTCGACCTTTGCCCGTGCAGGATTATTGCTGTGACAGGTTCTGACGGCAAAACAACCACAACAACGATTATTTCGGAATTTTTAAAGGCGGCAGGTCTTAATGTACATCTTGGAGGTAATATCGGCAAGCCGCTTCTTCCTGAGATTGAAAGCGTGAATGATGATGACTGTGCAGTAGTTGAGCTTTCAAGTTTTCAGCTTATCTCTATGAGAAAGAGTCCGGATATTGCCGTGGTAACAAACCTTGCTCCCAACCATCTTGATATACACAAGGATATGCAGGAGTACATTGATTCAAAGAAAAATATCATTCTTCATCAGAATGCTTTTTCAAAGGCGGTTCTCAACCTTGATAATGAGATTACAAACGGCTTTTCCGACAGCGTAAGAGGTCAGCTCGCAAAGTTCTCCGTAAAAGAAAATGTTTCAAACGGTGCTTTTCTTGACGGCGATACAATCTGCTATAATGACTACGGAAAAATTACCCGTATTATGAACATTCATGACATCAAAATTCCCGGTATGCATAATGTAGAAAATTATCTTGCCGCTATTTCAGCCGTGTGGGGACTTGTTGATGCAGAAACAATGGTAGCCGTTGCAAAGACTTTTGGCGGTGTTGCTCATCGTGCAGAGTTTGTAAGAGAGGTTGACGGTGTTAAGTATTACAACGATTCAATTGCGTCAAGTCCTACAAGAACCGCACTCGGCACACTTTCGCTTTACAGCCGGAAAATCTGCATTATTGCAGGCGGATATGATAAGCATATTCCTTATGAGCCGCTCGGACCCGTAATCAACGATAAAGTAAAACTCCTTATTCTTCTCGGTGATACTGCCCCGAAAATTGAAAAAGCCGTTAAAGAGGCTTCAAACTATGATGCAGATGAAATTGAAATCGTCAATGTAACAAATATGGAAGAGGCTGTAGCTGTTGCCCGTGAGCGTTCAACAAAGGGAGATATTGTTTCGCTTTCACCCGCAAGTGCAAGCTTCGGACTTTACAAGAATTTTGAAGAAAGAGGTAATCACTTCAAGTCAATTGTTAACGCTTTGAAGTAAGATATACAATGAACACAAAAGAACTTATTTTTGAACTCTGTTGTGCAATGGGTGTGTCGGGCAGGGAAGAACCCGCTTTGTCTGTTGCCGAAAAGTTTTTATCGGACTACACAGATGACATAAAGATATCAAACGGCAGTCTTATGGCTGTTTGCGGTAACAAAAATTCAGATAAAACCATATTGCTTGACGCTCACATTGACCGCATAGGATTTATGGTTACCGAAATAAATGAAAACGGATTTGTAAAAGTTTCTCCGTGCGGAGGAATTGACGCAAGAACTCTTGCCGATACTCTGCTTTGTCTGCAGAACAATCCTGATGTAACAGGTGTTGTATGCTGTATGCCTCCTCATCTTTCCGACGGAAAAGAGGACAAGGCTATGCCAACCGACAAAATCTGGGTTGATTTCGGTCTGCCGTATGATGAAGTTAATAAACTCATTTCATTCGGTGATATGCTGACATTTGCCTCAAAGCCGGCAAATCTTTTGAACGGCAGAATTGTTGCGCCTTGCCTTGATAACAGATGCGGTGTTGCATCACTTGTTAAGTGTGCAGAGTTATTGAAAGACAATGAAACAGATTATAAAGTAATTATCCTTTTAAGCTCTCAGGAAGAAACATTTGGCACAGGCGCTAAAACAGGTGCTTTTACAGTTGAAGCAGACGAGTCAATTGTTGTTGATGTAAGCTTTGCATCTCAGCCGGATGTTTCAGGATTCTATTCTTCGGTTGAACTCGACAAAGGACCAATGATTTGCATTTCTTCAATTCTCAACAAAGAAATGAGCAAATCGCTTGAAAGCGTTGCTAAGGATAAAAATATACCGTATCAGCTTGAACCGATAGCAGGCAGAACAGGTACAAATGCCGACCATATTTCAATCAGCGGAAAAGGTGTAAAAACTGCTGTTGTATCAATCCCACAGCGATATATGCATACACAGAATGAAGTTATTTCTGTAGCTGATGTTGACAATACGGCAATGCTTATTGCCGAATACATTAAATGCGGAGGTGCTTTCAATGATTGACATAAAATTGCTTGAACAGCTTTGCCTTTGCAACGGTATTTCGGGTGATGAGGGGAATGTTCGCAATCTTATAATTAACGAGATTAAAGACTGTGCCGATGATATTAAAACAGATAATCTCGGCAACCTTATTGTGTTTAAAAAGGGAAAAAAGTCTGCAAAAAGCAAACTTATGGTGTCGGCACATATGGATGAAGTAGGTCTTATGGTAACGGATATAACATCTGACGGTTACCTTAAATTTGACGAGGTCGGAGGAATTGACAGAAGAGTTCTTCCCGGTAAGCGTGTATGTGTTGGCAGAAACGGTCTTAACGGTGTAATCGGTGTGAAACCGATTCATCTTACAAACGGTGATGAAAAAACTGCTGTTCCGAAAATGAATGATATGTACATTGATATCGGTGCCGAAAGCAGGGAAGATGCGCTTAAATATGTAAACTACGGTGACAGCATTAATTTTGAGGGCGATTTTAAGATTAACGGCAAAACTGTTGTTACAAAGGCACTTGATGATCGTTTCGGCTGCTATGTGCTTATTAATCTCATAAAATCCGAACCCGAATATGATATGTATTTCACATTTGTTGTTCAGGAAGAAGTGGGATTGCGTGGCGCAAGACCTGCGGCTTTTACGGTTAATCCTGATTTTGCTCTTGTTATCGAAAGCACAACTGCCGCTGATGTTGCGGAGGTTGATGCATCTCATCAGGTATGCAATTTGTCAAAAGGCGCAACGGTTACCGTAATGGATAGGGCGACAGTTTATGATAAAGAAATGATAAGTGCCGCTTTTGAACTTGCCGAAAAGAATAACATAGCTGTTCAGTATAAGAGAGCAGTTGCAGGCGGTAATGATTCGGGTGCAATTCATCAGAGCAGAGGCGGAGTGAGAACTCTTGCGGTATCACTTCCGTCAAGGTATATTCATGCTCCTTCAACTGCGGCAAACCTTGATGATTGCGAAAGCGTTTTAAAACTTGCAAAAGTATTGTCCGATTATATTGCGGGCGGAAATTTAGCGAAAGGAAAGACGGTCTGAATGATAGTAACCGCCAATGAAAATTATATAAATGTAATTATGAACCTGTCGGCGGAAGATCCGTTTGCGTGCAGAATAATTTCTCAGTACAACAGTTACGATTCATCGCTTGCTTTTGTTGACTACTGGACGATAATTGACGATAAAACAGGTGAATGTACAGGTGCAATTTCCCGATGCGGAACAAACTTCATTTTATTTCTCACAGATAAAACAAATCTTGAAGAAGTTTCGTCATTTATGCGTGTTGCGGGTGCGTCAAGTGCAATATGCAGCGGAGATTTTAACCTAAATTTATACGGCAGTAAATCCGTTTCGGGTGTTATTCTGAAAAAATCAGAACCGTTTGAAAATGTTGACGAAAGTATAAATTTTGATGTTCCCGATATTAAAGAGGTTTATAATCTCATCGTAAGCTGTGCCGATGAAAATTTTGTTCCGCCGCCGTTTGATGATTTTTATGTTGATGTGAATCACAAGCTTCGTCATAATGCAACGAGAATGTACGGAGTTTATGACGGTACAAAGCTTGTTGCAATGGCTATGACCGTTGCCGAAAGCAGTAACGGTGCCGTGTTGGGTGCGGTATCGTGTCATCCCGACTACAGAAAGCACGGCTACGGTTCAACTGTTGTAAAGTACATATCCAACAGACTGATTGCCGAGAATAAGACCGTGTATCTTCACAGAGCCAAGAATGCAAATCAGTCGTTTTATAATAATCTCGGTTTTGAACAGTGTGGATCATGGCAGGAATATTATTTTGAAAGGTGATATATTTGAGTTTTTTTGATATAGATGAAAGAGTTATAAAAGCATCCGAAAAGGCAATGGAGCTTTGCAAGGACAAGCTTGCGGAGATTGACGATATTCAGGAATACAACCAGCAGAAGATGATAAAGGCTTTTCAGCTTGCAGATGTTCGTGAAAGCCACCTTTGGGGTTCTACAGGCTACGGATATGACGATGCAGGCAGAGAAGCTCTTGACAAGGTCTATGCTTATGTTTTTGATGCAGAAGACGCACTTGTTCGTCATAACTTTGTCAGCGGTACTCATGCCCTTACAGTTGCACTTTTCGGCGTTTTAAGGCCTGGAGATACAATGCTTTCCATAACAGGAATGCCGTATGATACAATCCGTTCCGCTATAGGCATTGAGGGTGACTATCCCGGTTCACTCAAGGACTTTTCAATCAATTTTGAAATGACCGAACTTAATCCTGACGGCACACTTGACTATGACAAAATCGCAAGCGACATTGCAGAAAAAAAGCCTAAAATGGTTTACATACAGCGTTCAAGAGGTTACAGCACAAGACCTACGCTCACATGGAGAGAAATCAAAAAGCTTTGTGAAATTTCAAAAGCCAATTCGCCCGAAAGTATTATTATGCTCGATAACTGTTACGGTGAATTTATTGACAAGGTTGAACCTTTGTCGGTTGGCGTAGATATGATGGCTGGTTCTCTTATCAAGAATCCGGGTGGCGGTATTGCTCCGACAGGAGGATATATTGCAGGTAAGAAAGAACTTGTAGAGATGTGTGCCTACAGACTCACTACTCCCGGTACAGGCAAAGAAATCGGTGCTACCCTTAACGCAAACAGAGAACTTTTTATGGGTGCGTACCATGCTCCTCATGTTACGGGCGAAGCACTTAAAACTGCTGTATTTGCATCGGCACTTTTTGAAATTCTCGGTTATGAAACCAGTCCTAAGTACAATGATGCAAGAGGAGATATCATTCAGCTTATCATGCTCGGTAATGCAGAAAAGGTATGCCGCTTTTGCGAGGGTGTTCAGAGCGGTTCGGCTGTTGACAGTTTTGTATCTCCGATTCCGTCGGATATGCCGGGTTACGAAAGTCAGGTAGTTATGGCTGCAGGCGCATTTACTCTCGGCTCATCTATTGAACTTTCTGCAGACGCACCGTTGCGTGAACCGTATGCAGTATGGATGCAGGGAAGTCTTAACTTCCACAGCGGTAAGCTCGGTGTAATGCTTGCGGCAAGTAAGATTTTAAGAGATGAAAAATAATATAATCTTGTTGCTTTGATTATAACAGCAAATAAAAAATCCCGCTTTTGTAAGCGGGATTTTTGCTATGATTTTTTATTGCGTAAGTTTTTAAAAAAGTCGGTGAGAAGTTTTGAACACTCCTCCTGCATAATACCGCCGACCGATTCGGGTTTGAAATTGAACGGCATTTGGAACAGATTCGTAATTGTACCGCAAGCGCCGTTTTTTAAGTCGTAAGCACCGAAATATACCTTTGGAATATGAGCGTTGATTATTGCACCTGCACACATAGGGCAAGGTTCAAGTGTTACATAAATTTCACAGTTCCACAATCTCCAACCGCCAAGCTTTTGACAGGCATTGTAGATTGCATCTGTTTCGGCATGAAGAAGAGCGTTCTTGCCTTGTTCACGGCGATTTCTTCCTGTGGCAACAATTTCATCATTTCTGACAATTACCGCACCGACGGGAACTTCGTTTTCCGCAGCGGCAATCTCAGCCTGTTCAATAGCCTTTTGCATATAGTATAAAGTTTTATCCATTGTTAATTAATCCTAAATTTGTGATTGTAGTTATCAGAAAAAGTACAAGTGAAAGTATGATACCGGGATTCACAAGAAATGCAGTCATTTTCTCTTTTAAACTAAGTTCACTTACAATTCCGTCTTTCTTATCAGACATTTTGAAAAAGTTCTTATCTTTTTTGGCGAGTACGATATATGAAACAAAGCCTGCAATACAGAAGAAAATAATCAGGCTGTAACTGATTATTGTTGCCGCATAATCGGAAACAATGTTTGCATCTCTTAAAATGCTCATGGAAACAGCATATAGGTTATTAAGAAAATGGATTGCAATTGACGGAAGAATGGAATTGAATTTGCAATCGACATACGCAAAAATAAGCCCGAGAATAAACGCAAACGGAATTTGTGATATATTCTGATGCATTGCACCGAACAAAATTGCAGAGCCTATAACTGCTGTTGTATCACCGAACTTTCTCAGAGAACCCATAACTATTCCTCTGAAAGCAAATTCTTCGGCAAAAGCGGGGACGATTGCTGTTGAAATTATGTTCAGAACAATACTCAAAACACTTGAATCTCCGATTGTCAATCCCGAAGATGTGTTTTCAATTCCGAAAAGCGAGAAGTTGTCTGCGATAACACTCGTGGCAACATTTGCAATCATCGCACCCCCCATTCCGAGAAACAGAATGGGTATCATACTTTTTTGTTTTACATATTTTGTGCTGATAATATCATTTAAACTGTTTCTTGAAAGCTTTATATAAAAAAATGCAGGAACAACAACGGCAAATACGGAAATAAATATATCCATAAAGTAAGTCAGTATTGAATAATTGTCAGAATAAATATATTTTGCCGAACCAAAAGCCTTGAAAACTTCTACAACTATCATTGCGCTTACTGTCATTGTAAGCGAATACGCAAATACAAAAAAACCTAAACCGCTTGATCTTTGCTTGAGATTATCATACTGGAACTCTTTTTTGAAATTGCGGTTATAATTAAGGTTATTGCCGTAAAACGGCATATTATTACCCGAAAACTGGTTATTTATCAAATTATCACATCCTCAAAGCTATTCTAACATAGAGGCATATTATTTTCAAGGATTAAAACATCCGTATAAAGTATTTGCATGATTAAAATGATGTAACCCGACAAAAGGTAACTTTAAAATACAGTATAATAAATTCACCCAAAATCGACGCCAAAGAAGAAAAACCGTTTGTATTTTCACACAAATTGATTCACCTCTATTTACAGCGTAGAAATTAAGACGAAAAATTTAAAAATATAACTTGATTTTTCATGATTTGTATTGTATAATATATTTTGCATTTGCCGGTGTGATGGAATTGGCAGACGTAGCGGACTCAAAATCCGCCGGTAGCGATACCGTACCGGTTCAAGTCCGGTCACCGGCACCAAAAGGACATTAACTTATAGAGTTAGTGTCCTTTTTTAGTATATTTCGGAGGGCGATAATTATGGGCGGAATAAGTGTTATGCTTTTAATGGGAATGCTTTCGGCTATGTATGTGTTCTTTATAGCAGTAGTTGCCGTGCTGATTATTTATTTTGCAGTAAGCTATGTTTTTGAGAGCATTGCGGCAATGGGTATGTGCAAGAACTTGTACTATAAGCACAGCGGTACAGCTTGGATTCCGTTTTATAATAAATATCTGCTCGGTAAAATTGCAGGGAATAAGGCTTTAGGCATAATTGAAGGTGTGCTGAACCTTTCAATCGCAACCGTTGCCGTTCTGTTTTTCTGTTTTGAACTGGAAATCGGTATCATCGGCTTGATTGCCCTGTTAGCTTGTGTCATTGCCTCATTTGTGATAGATGTAATTATCGCCGATAAAATATTCAAAAATCTTAACATCAGATATTCGGATGTTCTCACAGTAGTAAATGTTCTTACCTTTGGCTTGTCAAGACCGATAATTCTTTTTATTGTAAAAAATGCTAATAGTAAGAATATGATACATATACACTTTTAATTAATAGATGAAATCGTATGGAGAATTTTTTTAATACATATCAAACAGAGATTGTGGCAGCAATTATTTCCTTTATTGTTGCCTTATTAACCACTTTATTAACTCACTTTTTGGGGAATTTTAAATTACGCTATACGGAGAAATTAAAAATCGCAAGCGAATTATCAAAAATAAAGTATGAAGGTATTACTAAGATTAGAAAGGAAATTACTATACTTTCATCTTACCAAAATCTCAGTATAACAGAAGATCAAAATCTCTCGGTTACAGAACTTATTGGTACTAAAATATGCACACCGTCTTGTTGTTATACTTATGAAGCACTTATAGGAATTTCAAAGACTCTCAATGAACTATACGGGGAATATGGTTCTTGTCTAAATCATACTTCTGCGATATATTTAGTTTACATAAGAAATTTTCTTTTGGATTATACCTTGGTTTGCGTTGAAGCTGGGCTCAATAATGAGGATTTACGATTTGTTAGTATTCCACTGTATGAGGGAATATTTAAGTGGTACAAAAGATTTGACAAGAAATTGATATCTTTAATGAATAAACCGAGTATGAAATATTTTGCACACACGGGTTTAAGATATATGCTTCTGTTAAAAGTATATGGGTTTTATTTTAATCACACAAAACCGTATAAACATATGTATCGTATAAATGATAAAAAAGATACATTGAAGTAATTGTTAGCTAATTTTGATGAATTTATTGAAAACTTAAAATAAGCAATGTGCTTGTTACACGTGTTTTTTTAAAAGGAGCAATACACGCCGTATTGTTCCTTTTCCTTTTGCAAAAATGCCCTGTTTAAGATTATTTTTGTTTCATAATTTTTCGATACAGGCAATTTTTAAAAAAATTCGTCAATTTTTTTATTTTTAATTCTCATACGGTTGCTTATTTTTGATTTATATATTATAATGTATCTTGTATTGTTTTTTAATTACGGCGCAAAGCCGCATCTTTATGGAGGATTTGATTATGGAAAAGAAAGAATTACTTTACGAAGGAAAAGCTAAAAAGGTATTTTCTACAGAAGATCCCGATCTCTGCATCGTTTCCTACAAGGATGACGCAACTGCATTCAACGGCGAGAAAAAGGGTACAATCGTTGGCAAGGGTGTTGTAAACAACCGTATGTCAAACTTTATGTTCAAGCTTCTTGAAAAGCATGGCATTGCAACAGACTTTGTTGAAGAGCTTAACGACAGAGATACAGTCCTCAAGAAGGTTGAAATTGTTCCTCTCGAGGTAATTTTAAGAAATAAAGCTGCCGGCAGTCTTTCAAAGCGTCTCGGTCTTCCCGAAGGCACTCCTATGAAGACTCCTGTTCTTGAATTCTGCTATAAGAACGATGAACTCGGCGATCCTATGGTAAATGAATATCACATCCTCGCAGCAGGCTTTGCTACAAAGGAAGAAATCGACACAATCACAGAAATGGCTTTCAAGATTAATGAGATTATGATTGAATTCTTCAAGCAGTGCAAGGTTGATCTTATCGACTTCAAGATTGAGTTCGGCAGATACAAGGGCAAGATTCTCCTTGCTGACGAAATCTCTCCCGATACATGCCGTTTCTGGGATATGGATACTCAGGAAAAACTCGACAAAGACCGTTTCCGTCGTGACATGGGCGGTGTTGAAGAGGCTTATGCCGAAATGATGAAGCGTGTAGGTCTTGCATAATAACTACATTGTGAATTTTTGAATTAAGATATGTGAATTAAACTTTGGATAGTTATTTTGATTAATCGGATGGTGGCACCTTGGAATTTTCTTTCGATAATTTTGCAAAAGAAGGTCTGCACGAAGAGTGCGGAGTATTCGGCATATTCAGCGACGGCACAATTAACCCTGCATACGCTTGTTATAACGGCTTGCTTGCTCTCCAACACAGAGGACAGGAAAGCTGCGGCATCGCTGTATCTGACGAAGGTGTAATTGATTATCACAAAGATATGGGCCTTGTTACCGAGGTCTTTAACAACAAAATTCTTGATTCTCTCAACGGACAAATGGCGGTTTCGCATGTCCGTTACTCGACTGCAGGCGGTTCTGTGCTGGAAAATGCACAACCGCTTGTTATGCGTTATGTAAAGGGTACGCTTTCAATTGCCCATAATGGCAACCTTACCAATGCGCTTGAAATCCGCAGAAGTCTTGAACAGCGTGGCGCAATCTTTCAGACAACAATCGACAGCGAGGTTATCTGCTATGTAATTGCCCGTGAAAGACTTAAATGTCATTCTGTTGAAGATGCCGTTGCAAGAACGATGCAGGTAATTGAGGGAGCTTATTCGCTCCTTGTTATGAGTCCGAGAAAGCTTATTGCGGCTCGTGATCCTCACGGATTCAGACCGCTTTGTATGGGCAAGTACAACGATTCCTATGTTTTTGCAAGTGAAAGTGCGGCTCTTGATGCCTGCGGTGCAGAATTTGTCCGTGATGTTGAACCGGGTGAAATCGTAATTGTAGACCAAAACGGTGTCCGCAGTATGAAACCCGACTTTGGTGACAAGAAAAAGGCACTTTGCATTTTTGAGTATATTTATTTTGCCCGTTCAGACTCCTTTATTGACGGAGTAAGCGTTTATGAGGCAAGAAAGCAGGCAGGACGAATTCTTGCAAGGAAATACCCTGTTGAGGCTGATATGGTTGTCGGTGTTCCCGAATCGGGGATTGATGCCGCAATCGGTTACAGCGAAGAATCCGGAATTCCTTATGAAAAGGCTATTGTGAAGAACAGCTACATCGGCAGAACCTTCATAAAGCCAAGTCAGAAGGAACGAATGAAAAGCGTAAAAATTAAACTCAACCCGATTGCCGACAAAATCAAAGGCAAGAGAGTTGTTATTATTGATGACAGCATTGTGCGTGGTACAACTGTTGACCGAATTGTTACAATGCTCAAAGAGGCAGGCGCAAAAGAGGTACATATGCGTATCAGTTCACCTCCGTTTATGTGGCCGTGTTATTACGGTACAGACATTCCGTCAAGAGGAGAACTTATTGCCTGCAACCATACAATCGAAGAAATCACAAAGCTCAGCAAGGCTGATTCCCTCGGATATCTCCCTGTTGAGTCACTTCGTGAGATGATTCACAACGCTCCAGTAGGCTTTTGCGACGGTTGCTTTACGGGTAATTACCCCGCTCCTATTACAAAAGAAACCTTTAAGGGCAAGGAGCGTGGCGGAATGAACTTCGATGAAAACAATAAAAAGGACAACTAATTGAAAGGATGTAAATAATGGTAAAAGATACTTATGAATCACCCTTGTCAGCCCGTTATGCAAGCAAGGAAATGAAATACATTTTCTCGCCGGATAAAAAATTCAGAACATGGAGGAAACTCTGGATTGCTCTTGCAGAATCGGAAAAAGAACTCGGACTCCCAATTACACAGGAGCAGATTGACGAACTCAAGGCTCATGCTGATGATATCAACTATGAAGTTGCACAGGAAAGAGAGAAAATTGTTCGTCACGATGTAATGTCACATGTATATGCTTACGGTGTTCAGTGTCCGAACGCAAAGGGCATTATTCATCTCGGAGCAACCTCCTGCTATGTCGGTGATAACACAGATATCATCATTATGACAGAAGGACTCAAGCTTATCAGAAATAAGCTTATCACCGTTATCCGCAACCTTTCAAAGTTTGCCGATGAATACAAGGCTCTTCCAACCCTTGCATTCACTCATTTTCAGCCTGCACAGCCTACAACAGTAGGTAAGAGAGCGACTCTCTGGCTTCAGGAGCTCCTTATGGATCTTGAAGATGTTGAGTATCAGCTTTCAAAGGCTAAGCTTCTCGGTTCAAAGGGTACAACAGGTACACAGGCAAGTTTCCTTGAACTCTTTGACGGAGATCACGAAAAGTGCAAAATGCTTGACCGTAAGATTGCAGAAAAAATGGGCTACAAGGCTTGTTTCCCTGTATCAGGTCAGACATATTCAAGAAAGCTTGATTCACAGTTCCTCAATGTTCTTGCGGGAATTGCTCAGTCAGCCGCTAAATTCTCAAATGATATCAGACTTCTTCAGCACCTCAAAGAGGTTGAAGAGCCGTTTGAAAAGAATCAGATTGGTTCATCGGCTATGGCTTACAAGCGTAACCCAATGAGAAGTGAGCGTATAGGTTCACTTTCAAGATATGTTATGGTTGATGTTCTCAACGGTTACTTTACAACTGCCACACAGTGGTTTGAAAGAACACTTGATGACTCCGCCAACAAGCGTCTCAGCGTTCCGGAGGCATTCCTCGCAGTTGACGGTATCCTTTCACTTTATGCAAATGTTGCAGACGGTCTTGTTGTTTATCCAAAGGTAATTGAACAAAGACTCAGAAAAGAACTTCCGTTCATGGCAACAGAGAATATTATGATGGATGCAGTTAAAAAGCGTGGTGCTGACAGACAGCAGCTTCACGAGAAAATCCGTGAGCATTCAATGGCTGCGTCAAGAGTAGTCAAGGTTGAAGGCGGCGAAAATGATCTTCTCGAAAGAATTGCCGCAGATGAGGCATTCGGCGTTACTCTTGAAGAGCTTGAAAAGATTCTCAAGCCGGAAAACTACACAGGCAGAGCAAAAGAGCAGACAGAGGACTTCCTCAACGAGTGCATCAAGCCTGTTCTTGAAAAGTACGCAGATGTTGAGTCTGACAAGCCTGAAATCAATGTTTAATTAAACTGATTTAATCGAACCTTTGGTTCAAGTATATATTTTATTTATAGCAGACCATGCGTCTGTAAAAAGGAGTTTTGTAAAATGGTAAAAGCAATTGTAGGTGCCAACTGGGGCGACGAGGGCAAGGGTAAAATTACCGATGTTCTCGCAAACGACAGCGACATCGTAATTCGTTTTCAAGGCGGTGCAAACGCAGGACATACAATAGTCAACGATTACGGAAAATTTGCTCTTCACCAGCTTCCTTCGGGTGTTTTTCATCAGAATATCACCAATATAATCGGCAACGGTGTTGCTTTCAGCGTTGAAAACTTCGTTAAGGAAATGGCTCACCTCAAAGATCGCGGAGTTCCAGAGCCAAACATTATTATTTCTGACAGAGCACAAATTGTTATGCCTTACCATGTAGCATTTGACTGCTATGAGGAAGAGCGTCTCGGCAAAAATTCTTTCGGTTCAACAAAGAGCGGTATCGCTCCGTTCTATTCTGACAAGTATTCAAAAATCGGTTTCCAGATTAATGAACTTTATGATGATCCCGATTCACTCAGAGAGAAAATCAGACACGCTCTTGAAATCAAGAATGCAACTCTGAAAAACCTCTACAACAAGCCCGAAATCACAGAACAGGAAGTTTTTGACAAGCTAATGGAATATAAGGAACTTCTTGCTCCTTATGTTGGTGACGCATTCACTTTTATTCATAATGCGCTCAAAGACGGAAAGAATATTCTTCTTGAAGGACAGCTTGGTTCACTCAAGGATACTGACTTCGGCATTTATCCTATGGTTACTTCATCCAATACAATCGCAGGTTACGGTGCTGTAGGCGCAGGTATTCCTCCGTATGAAATCAAAGAAATCATCACAGTTGTCAAGGCTTATTCAAGTGCAGTAGGCGCAGGTGAATTTGTTTCTGAAATCTTCGGCGATGAGGCTGACGAACTCCGCAGAAGAGGCGGTGACGGCGGAGAATTTGGTGCAACAACAGGCAGACCGAGAAGAATGGGTTGGCTTGACCTCGTTGCAACACGCTACGGTTGTATGGTTCAGGGTGCAACACAGGTTGCTTTCACGGTTCTTGATGTTCTCGGATATCTTGATGAAATCCCTGTTTGTGTAGGTTATGAGCTTGACGGCAAGGAAATTGACTACTTCCCATCAACAACAAAGCTTAAAAGATGCAAACCTGTCCTTAAAAAGCTCAAGGGCTGGAAGTGTTCAATTTCAGGTATTACAGAATATGACAAGCTTCCTAAGGAATGCCGTGAATACATTGAATTTGCCGAAAAGGCTATCGGTGTGCCGATTACAATGGTTTCAAACGGTCCTTCCAGAAACGATATTATTTACAGATAATTAAAATATTAATTGAATACCGCACAAACTCTGTGCGGTATTCTTTAAATTTGAAAGGAATTTTACTATGAGCAATGCTACAAAAGAAACTGTCATTGTTCTTGATTTCGGCGGTCAGTACAATCAGCTGATTGCAAGAAGAGTTCGTGAGTGCAATGTGTATTGCGAAATTCTTCCTTACACCGTTGACATTCAGAAAATCAAAGACATTAGCCCAAAAGGTATTATCTTCACAGGCGGTCCTAACAGCGTTTATGACGAGTCATCACCGCACTATACTCCTGAAATTTTTGAACTCGGAATCCCGATTCTCGGCATTTGCTACGGTTGTCAGCTTATGGCATACACGCTCGGCGGCAATGTTGTTTCGGCTACAGACAATTCATCAAGTGAGTACGGCAAGACAGTTACAAGATATAATAACAATGATATCCTCTTTAAATCCGTAAAGAGTGAAGGAATTTCATGGATGAGTCACCGTGACTATATCAATGAAGCTCCCGAAGGATTCAGCATTACAGCTACAACGGATGTATGTCCCGTAGCCGCAATGTCATGTCCTGAAAAAAAGTTTTACGGTGTTCAGTTCCATCCCGAAGTTAACCATACAGATAACGGTAAAGATATGCTCCGTTCATTCCTTTATGATGTTTGCGAATGTAAGGGTGAGTGGAAAATGGAAAGTTTTATCGACACAACTGTTGCACAGCTTAAAGAGCAGATTGGTGATAAGGGTGTAGTTCTCGGACTTTCGGGCGGTGTAGATTCATCCGTTGCCGCAGCACTTCTCAGTAAGGCAGTCGGTAAACAACTTACCTGCGTTTTCGTTGATCAGGGACTTATGAGAAAAGACGAGGGCGACTTTGTAGAGCAGACCTTTACAAAGCTTTTTGATATGAACTTTGTCCGCATTAATTGTCAGGAAGAGTTCCTTGCAAAGCTTAAAGGTGTTGAAGAACCCGAAGAAAAGCGCCACATCATCGGCACAGAATTTTATAAGGTGTTCTGGAACAAAATCCGTGAAAGCTACGGCGAGGGTTATTTTGCACAGGGCACAATTTATCCCGACCGTATCGAAAGCGGTAAAGGCGATGCCGCAAAAATCAAAACACATCATAACCAGGTTGGTATCCCGGAAGATATCGACTTTGCAGGTGTAATTGAACCGCTTAAAGACCTCTTCAAGGATGAGGTAAGAGTAGTAGGTGAGAAGCTTGGACTTCCGCACGACCTCGTATGGCGTCAGCCATTCCCGGGTCCGGGACTCGGTGTGCGTGTAATCGGTGAAGTTACAGCCGAAAAGGTTCGTATTCTTCAGGAAGCCGATGCAATTCTTCGTGATGAAATGGATAAGTGCGGTTACGCAGATAAAATGAGCCAGTTTTTCGCAGTCCTCCCGGGTGTTAAAACCGTAGGCGTTATGGGTGACGCAAGAACATATGACGAACTCATCGCTCTCCGTGCCGTTACAACCGATGATTTTATGACAGCCGACTGGGCAAAAATCCCCTACGAAATTCTAGGCAGAGTCTCCAACCGCATCATCAACGAAGTTGAACATGTCAACAGAGTAGTCTATGATATAACAAGTAAACCCCCCGGAACAGTAGAGTGGGAATAATATCAAGGGTGCTGTAAACCCGCATAAACACAGGGCTTTCAGCTCTCAAATTCCCGATTTGATAGCAAAATGATAGCAAACTGTAAAACGCCATTATTTTAAGTGTTCTATCGGTTTGCAGGTACAATTATCTTAATACTATAAAAGGCATTACTGACTTTTGCAGTCGGTAATGCCTTTTTTCTATGCTTAATTTTATGCTACTTGCTCGAAAATACTTCTTTGCATATTTAAATAATATTGTAAATCCGAGTAGTTTTTCTTTTTCAGTATTTTCGGCTTACTGATAAACGCAGGGCTTATATTGTTTGCTTCAGCCAAACGTATGGTGTAATCAAAAATACTATGTATTAAGTCGCTAAACTGTGAGGCAGTAATTTTTAAATTTACTGCCTTTGAAGGATCATCGTTTGAAAGTTGATCAAGAGAGTTAATTAAAGCATCTAAAATTTCAATAGTTAATTTGCCTTCTCTTGCGGCATCTAAATACACTTGCAAATCTTCTGCAAATTGTCTTTCACGCTTTCGCTTGTCAAGAGAAGTAATATAACCGACAGTGCCAACAACGGCTCCTCCAAGTATGATAACACCGCCAACAATAAGAGTCTCCTTTTTATGTAATCTAATGAAATCAATAGCCTTGGATGCACCTTCTTTAGCGGCATCAGCGACGGCTGGAATGTGTTTTGCGACTCTTTTATTATCTACATTTTTAGCCATACCGCAAAGTTCTAAAACACCGGCTTGAACAGCAGCATATGTCTTTTCGTCAACTAGTAAATTAACATTTACTACAGGCATTTTTATCCCTCCTTACGATAATTGAAAGCTACGCTTTCGGGATAGTTATATCTCCAGTTATCGTATTCCTCTTTCGTGATTTCTCCGTTTTTGAACTTTTCCGCTTGTTGCTGCCAAGCGGAAAACATATCAAACATTGTAAGATAGTTTGTTCCCATACCCTTATCAAGGCGTATGCAAAGCTCGTCATCAAGTTTATCAATACGGAATCCATATAAATCTTCAAGAGTAAACAGCGTGTGCATTAAGCCGTTGTAACTGTCAATATCCGGCACAGTTAAAGCACTTGTAGAAACACCAAATACATTTGCAAGGTTGTTTGTTAAATCAGCCTTAGGCGTTCTGCTGCCGGATTCATACTGTGCCATACGGATGTCAGCGGTTTTCTCCGGAAAGCCCACCTGCATACCGAGATACTTTTGAGTCATACCTTTTAAATTTCTAAAAAATCTTATTCTTTCGCCGATAGCCATACTATAGCTCCTCTCACTTTACTGTTAAATATCATAGCATAACAAGTTAAGCGATGTCAAGTAACATAAAACAAAAAAGTTTAATATTTTTGAGAAAGCCACTTGACATAACGTAATATGTTTAGTATAATCATTAAGCAAATAGCGTTAAGTCTATTTGCAAACAACTGAATAGCCGTCATACATCACGGTAATGGTGTATCCGCTCGGGCAAATCGGAATGCGGTCAGAAAGTTCTCCGACACTAAATAATTATGAAAATTAAGAATGAAAGGATGATGTTAATGTCAAACAAAATGTTTATGCGTGTTGAGGATGTGGCAGAAGAAATGGGCGTTTCCGTTTCTTACGCTTACAAACTTATACGCAAATTAAATAAAGAATTGCAGTCAACCGGGTGTATTACAATTCCCGGCAGAATTGACCGTAAATTCTTTCACGAAAAATTTTACTCAACCAAAACAATTGAAAGGAGCGATTAAAATGGGAGCATTTAAAAATGAAAAAAACGGAACTTGGTATGTGCAGTTCCGTTACACAGACTGGCAAGGCTTGCGACAGCAAAAATTAAAGCGTGGCTTTGCCACCAAACGAGAGGCACAGGAGTGGGAACGAGCATTCCTGACCGAAAAGAAAGCCGATGTCACTATGCCATTTAAGACTTTTACGGAATTGTACGAAAAAGATGTTAGACCAAAGTTAAAGGAAAACACTTGGCTTACCAAAGAGCATATTATTAAAACTAAAATATTGCCGTATTTTGAGCATAAGCGATTATGTGATATATCGGCGAAAGATGTTATCGCTTGGCAAAACGAGATTAGAAAAATGACAAATTCAAGCGGTGAGCTGCTTTCTCAGGGGTATTTAAAGACCATTCATAACCAGTTAAGTTCTTTGTTTAATCACGCAATCAAGATTTATGGTTTAAGATTAAATCCGGCATCTACGGTCGGTAATATGGGTAAGGAAGAACGCAAGGAAATGAGTTATTGGACTGTGGAGGAGTACAGCAAGTTCTCTGATGAAATGATGGACAAGCCGCTTTCCTACTATGCTTTTCAAATGCTTTATTGGACAGGTATTCGTGTAGGTGAGTTGCTTGCATTAACTGCCGGTGATTTTGATTTTAAGAGCGGCACAGTTACAATCAATAAATCATATCAACGACTTCACCGAGAAGATGTTGTTACTCCGCCAAAAACGGAGAAGAGTAATCGAACAATAAAAATGCCACAGTTTTTATGTGATGAAATGCAAGAGTATTTGAAAATGTTTTATTCACCGAATGACGGAGACAGAATATTCCCTATTTCAAAAAGCTATCTTCATCACGAAATGGACAGAGGCTCAAAAGCCGCAGGGGTAAAGCGTATTCGTATTCACGATTTAAGGCACCCTTATGTCAAGTCCACGACAAAAAAATATTTATTTTTTCTTGTCCCCACGTTCCAGCTTTCTTGATAGGGATTTTGCCGCCTCCCGTTTCTGTTCGGCGGCAAAAAACGCATGAAGTCGCTCCTTTTCTTCCGGCAGCATACACCCAAAAGTTGTGCCGCCTTTTCTGTAATAAAACGCAATCCGCATAACTAATTCCTTTCCTCAATCGTGAGTTGTAAAACTGTCCCTTATCTTAAAGGCAATATCTACCCGTTTATCAGGATAAACATAAATCTTATCAATCAGAAGATCAACTAATTCCGAAGTCAGCCCATCGCTTTCCGTCAGCATCCGGGAAATATCCATCTGCTGGCGCTGGTGCTGCCGTTCTTCCTGTTCGGCTTCAAGACGGGCCATGACAACCGCTTTGGTATTCTGCACTTCCAACAGCTTTTCACTGATCTGCTCTTTTTGATCCTTGTATTCCGGGAGCGGAATCCTGCCGGAAACAAGAGCTTCATACAGTTTCCGCTTTTCTTCCTGCAGTTCAAAAATCTGCCGGTCGAAGTCAGCTTGACGTATAGCAACGGTATCTACCTTACGGAGATCCGCTAAGCTGTCAATACCGAAAGCTACCTGAAACTGTTTGCGTAGCAATTCATATACAAGCTGGTTCAGTTCTTTTTCCCGGATATGAATGTTATAGCAGTCAAGTGAAGGAATCGTGCTGGAAAAGCGGCACCGGTAAGATGTCCCATTTGCCAGGTGCAGGGCATGTTTACAGCATCCGCAGATAACCTTCCCACGCAGGAGATAGTCGTGTTTTTTCCTATTTGGAATTTTAAAACGCTGAATAGAGGCATTGGCTTTTGAAAAGATTTCCTCATTCACCAGCGGTATATGATGGTCCGGTATTTTGATCCAGTCGCTTTCCGCTTTGCTCCGCATCTTGTGGCCGCCGATTTCTGTAACCTCTCTTTTGCCAATCACATAAGTGCCCATATATCGTTCGTCAGCAAGAATCCGAAGCACCGTAGAATTGCACCACATTCCGTGAGTTCTTGAAACATCATGTGTCTTAATCCCTTTTCGGGCCTTATGCTCTCCGGGTGTGGGAATCTGCTGACGGGAAAGTTCCCGTGCAATATCGGTTGCGTTCATGCCATTTACGGCATATTCAAAAATTTTCTGTACTACTTCGGAAGTCTCCGGGTCCGGCACCATCCGTCCGTTTTCCCCTTTGCGATAACCGTAAGGGCAAATTTTACTTTGGTATTCGCCCCGCTGGAACTTCAGGTATTTGGCCGTTTTGGTCTTTACCGACATATCACGGCTGTAATACTCGCTGATTAAATACTTGAAGGCGACTTCCATACCTCCGGTATCGCCCTTCAGCTTTTGGGTGTCAAAATCATCATTGACAGAGATAAAGCGGGTATGGAACAGCGGAAATACCCGCTCGATAAAATAGCCTGTTTCCAAACTGTTACGGCCAAAGCGGGAAAAATCCTTTACCATGATACAGTCAATCCGATTAGCCCGTACCAGGTCAAGCAATTCCTGCACCGCAGGACGCTCGAAGTTTGCCCCGCTGTACCCGTTATCTACAAATTCCGTAAGTTCCGCATTAGCATATTCCGGCAGTTCATAGGCATATTCCCGAAGGATGCTTCTCTGGCTGGAAATACTCATACTGTCTGTTTTGGCGTCCTCCAAAGAGAGACGGATGTAAAGAGCAATCCTGTACTTTTTCATTCTGCCTCCGCCTCCTTAAACGCCTCAAACTCTGCGCGGAACGTGAATTTTACATCTACCTGTTTATCCGGGTAGACTGTGATCCGCTCAATCAACCGCTCAATGAGGGCGGCAGTCAGGACGCCTCCACTCAAAAGTTCCTGTTCGTCTTTTTCCAGATCTTTGCACTTTTCAGCCTGCTTCTGGCGGACATCAGCCTGCTTTTCGTAAAAAGCAAGCTCCTTTTGCGCTGCCTGCATCTGCTTTTCATAGGTCGCTTTCAGGTCGAAGTATTCTTCACTGTCAATCGCACCGTTCATCAGATTTTCATAAAGAGTCTGCAAAAGCTCACGGCTTTGGTTAAACTGCAGCTTTGCCCGGTTGACTTTCTCACGGGAAGCAGCTTCTTTTTCGTGCTTTTGCATGTTGTCTTTCAGAAGCAGCGCATAATCCCCCAGGACGGCGGCAAGTTCCCTTTTAAGAATATCCAGTATCGTTGCGATCAGCTCGGTTTCGCTGATGGAAACACCAGCGCATTTATCTTTATGTACCCTGGTAGGGGTTAGGCAGTGGAAGCGATATGAACCATTGCATTGTTGGCGCTGCCGGTGCAGACTTCTCCCGCAGTCTCCACAGAAGATACGCCCCTTAAAAATATTGGGCGTGTATGGGATAACCGGGTGCTTCTTGCTTTCCTCGGCCACTTCTGCCCGGTACTTCTGAACGGCATCGAAAATCTCTTTGGAAACGATAGGCTCATGGGTTCCAGTAACGACAATCAGGTTTTCCTCGCCTGCGGACACCTGCCGGTGAAGGACCGTTTTTGTCCGCCCTTGCACCATGTCGCCGGTATATTTATCCTCCTTCAAAATCTTGGCAACTGTCCAGGTCTGCCAGTAGCCGCGCCCTGCTAACGCCTGATGGGTGATCTCCCCGGTTTGCATCTTATACTTTCCGGGAGAAGGATAGTTTCCTTCATTGAGCAGAAGCACAATCCGGTTGAGGGGGACTTTTTCATAAGCCCACTGGAAAATCTGGCGTACCACAGGAGCCGCCACAGGATCAATAATCAATTTGTGGCAGTCATCAGGGTCTTTCATATATCCAAATGGCGCCCTGCCACCCACATACTTGCCCTCTTTCATATCCTGACGGGCCTGGGCCTTTATCTTACGTCCTATGTCCAGAGCATAGGCTTCGTTAATCATATTTTTCAGCGGAAGGATAATACCGCCGTGGAGATTATCAGGATTTTCAGAATCAAATTGATCCGTAACGCTGATGAACCGGACATTATGGGAAGGGAAATACCGCTCAATGTAATATCCCGTGTCAATGGCATTGCGTCCCAGGCGTGAAAGGTCTTTGACAATCACACAGCCCACTTTGCCGGATTCAATATCCGAAAGCATCCGTTGGAAGCCGTCACGGTTGAAATTCGTTCCTGTTGCTCCATTGTCGATATAAATGTCATAAAGACGCAGTTCAGGTTTTCCCAATAGGAATTTTTCGAGAACCAGCTTTTGCGTTTCGATAGAATTTCCACGTTTATTGTTATCCTCCACAGACAGCCGGATATACAGCGCCGTGCTGATAAACGGGGAAGCAGGCATGGCAGCCTGCGCCATAGTATGTTTCCTGCTCTTTCTCGCCATTTCAGACCACCATCCTTTCCTGTACCGGCGTAATCAGGGCGAGGGCTTTTTCATATTCGTCCTGATAATTAAATTGAATCTGCAATTCATCTTTCCCCAGCACTGTAATCACCTGCACAAGCTGGATCACCGCCTTGCGGTCCAGTTCTTCCAGATCGGAAAAACGCCTGAAATTCTCAATCCAGCGATTCCGCTCACTCCGGTTTTCCATTACATCGGTCCGTTTCTCCTTAAGGGCGGCAACCGCCTGTTCCAGTTGGGTGATACGGGCACTGTAACTGCTTTTGTTATAAAGGAACTCCGACTTGTCCAGAAAGCCGTTTACCATGCTCTCATACAGTTTCATCTTATATTGACGGATCTGCTCCAACTGCTGCTCATTCTGGGCGATCTGCCGCGAATACTCTTTGATAAGTTCACGGTTGATACGGCTCTGGTCTATGCCGGATAAGATTTCATCCAAAGAGACTACATTGGCAATAAACCCTTTCAGGCTGTCCCGCACGCACTCCATCAACTCATGTTCCTTTACCATGACCGGATGGGCGCAGCCGTTCTTCTTTCCGGTGGGACAATAGTAATAGTGATATTCTTTGTCTTTGTAGCGGTTCGTTTTGCGTACCATCCGGCTGCCGCAGCAACCGCAGACCAGTATACCGGAAAACAGATAGACTTTATCTTTTTGGGGAGATGTACGGGTGTCCAGGTTGCGAATCCTTTGCACCAGGTCAAAATCATTCCGATCAATAATGGCTTCGTGAGCATTTTCCACGCGAATCCACTCGGAGGAAGGGCGGCTCTCCATCTCTTTCAGTTTGAAGTGCTGGGAACCCTTTCGGCCCTGGACCAGCGTGCCGGTATAAGTTTCATCCTGCAAGATCCGGGTGACGGTATTGGCCGACCACCGGCAATCCTTCCGGTCTGTATAGCCTTTCTTGGCATGGGGAAGGCCATAATACTTTTTATATGCCAAAGGAGAGAGCGTACCCAGCCGGTTCAGCTCATTCGCGATGGCGTAGGGGCTGAATCCTTCCAGGCGCATCCTGAAAATGCTCCGCACCACCTGGGCAGCATATTCGTCTACTACAAGAAGATTATGGTTATCTTCGGATTTACGATAGCCGTAAACCGGGAAAGCCCCAACGAAATCCCCATTCTTACGCTTAGTTTCCAGGGAACTTCTCGTTTTGATGGAAATATCCCGTGCGTAGGCTTCATTCATAATGTTCTTTACTGATACAGTCAGGTCATCGCCTGCGCTCTCATTGAGAGTATCAATATTGTCATTGATGGCAATAAACCTCACGCCATAGGCCGGAAAGACACGGCGCATATAGCGGCCAGTCTCAATATACTCACGGCCAAGACGGGAAAGGTCTTTGACGATGACACAGTTGATCTTTCCCTCCATGATGTCATCCATCATTTCTTTAAAAGCCGGACGGTCAAAGATAACCCCGCTGTACCCATCGTCTACCTTTTCGGAAACCAGCTCGATTTCCGGGTGACGGCTCACGAAATCTTCGATCAGCTTTCGTTGATTGCCGACACTGTTGCTTTCATTTGATTTGTCATCCGTATAAGATAAGCGGATATATTTGGCAGCTTTATAAACCTGCATAGAAAAACACTCCTTTCATCACGGAAAAATCCCCGCAATTCAAGGAGTGCAGTCTGCGTATCAGTATTCAATTCCTTTTCCATGTTTATTATAACGCTCCATGCGGGAAAAATCAGCCCCCAAAATAAAAAATATCAATAATTTTCAGCGTAGGATTCCGCGGAGGCATTCTTCCAGGGTAGCGCCTCCCTGGGAAAAACTTGCCCTGACAACAAATCCGCCGCATTTGAAATGATACGGGTCCCGGATCTGCCGGACAAACTCGGCAATCCTTTCTTCCCGCGGCAGGTCCTTATTGACAGATACATCCCGGATGTCGGCAAGTCTGTCTGCTTCCGGGGTATGTATGACCGTATAGGCCGGTGTTTGAGTCATAACAACAGCTCCTTTCTTTTCATACTGGATCATCAAAATCACATGAATAAGGCCGGACACACGAAAAGAGCGGCCCGGCCTCATGGTATCTGATTTCGATTTTATAAGAATCCATGCCGCTGCTCGAAAATCAAAACAACGGCATGGATGTTTTCTTAGTAGCTTGCCGTATTTGCCACGCCCCCCGGCAGGCCCTTTTCCGGGCCGGGGATGCCACAGGCTGCGGCCAGCTTTACCGCATCATAGCCCTGCTTGTGCCGTCGCTTCGCCAGAGCTAACGAACACAGAAGGGACTCCCCCCAAGTCTTTGACGGGTCGTGAGAAAGTATCATTATACCCTGTATCAGTCATCGCGTCTGGCCTGCCACAGCCAGATCAATGGATAGCGTAGATCGCTCGGACGGCTGGGCTTCATCACCTCCTTAAAGCCGCCTGTCATCGCGCCGCTCCATTTGCCGCTCGGAATACAGGGAAAGTACCTATGGCACCGTATATTCAGTTGTCAAAGAACAAGCGAGGGATGTGGCAGTTATGACAGTATTTTAGTTGGGCGGGCCGGAACGTGTGTTACCGGCCACACCCATCAGGCTTGTCCCGCCGAATATGTCCCTCTATTATTCATTTCATTTTCAGGCGTTTTTTTCGGGGTCTGACTCCATTTTTTTCAAAATTTTTTTCAGACGCCGAAGCCCTCTCTGGATTCCTTCATGCACAGAGCTGGCGCCGGAACCCTCGCTTTTTGCAATCTCCGATATACTCATGCCGAGAAGAAAATGAGAAGTGATCCGGTTCCGCTGTTTTTCAGGCAAGGAAGCAATCGCCTGGTATAGCCGATCATTTTCTTCTTTCTGCTCCAGAATATCAGCCGGTGTCAGAACAACCACCAGGGCATCGCGCTCCACGTTGACATCGTAATCCAGAGAAAAATATGCTTTGTGCCGGTATGTACGCAGAAAAGAAGCTGCATCAGCCAGCTTAAGTTCCCGGAGAAGGTCAGCCACTTCGTCCGGCACCTCAACAATAACGTCCTGTGTATAGAACGGGTAATATTCCCGCAGATTGATTTCTTTCATGGTAATCCTCCAATTTCGATTTTTGAGTGGGTTAATGGGCAAATCGAAATCAGAGGGGCGGCGATCTACACCGCACAGGTCCGGCGGCAGGCTTGTCCTGCGCCTTATCTGTAAAAAAGAGCGCCCACCGTACAGCGGTAAGCTGCGCCTGTCGTGTTCCGTCACTATCTGCCGGAGCAGGATGGAAAATGCAAAATCCTGTCGAATGGAAAAACCCCGCAATCCATCGCAGGATTACGGGGTTTGAATCTCTTTTATATGACCGGCTATGTCGAGGCCGGTATTCTGACCTCGGCAGCATTTTCCATGCCCTCCTTTAGTGAAGGAGAGCAGAGTTACCTATTATGTCCACCTCCCTCATTTTGGGGCATTATATAGGGAGAAGTGCTATAATTCTTCCAGAAGTGTCATGGTTTTACTGAGTTTAATCAACAATATATGACAAAATCAGGCATTATCCACACAGCAGAAAAAACGAAAATTTAAGGGTGCGGCAGAAATACCGCACCCTTTCTATACTTCAAATTTATAACCTACACCATAGACGCTTTTCACATAATCCGGCAAGTCGGGGGCAACCCGGAGCTTCTTTCGCAGATTGCTTATGTGGTTGTTGATCGCTTTCCGGGAATAGTAGGTGTAGTCCTCATGCCATACCAGCTCCAGGAGCATTTCATAGGTAAATACCCGCTTTGGATTCAGTATGAGCAAAGCAAAAATCTCAAATTCCTTAACCGTCAGCGGAATTACCTGGCCCCGCACAGTAACAAGGCGCTGCTCTAAGCAGAAATATAAATCACTTTCCCGGATTTCTGTCAAAGGTTGATCGGTCTGTGGTGGGATAAAATACTGGCCTCGAAATAGTGTTGTGCATGGGACATCAGCCGGAATATTACCAGTCTCATAGTCACGAACAAACTGAGCCAGCTCCTTCTTTTGGCTGGTAGAAAGCAGAGCAAATAGCTTTTCACCGATCTGTCTGCCGGAATCTTTTAAATCCAGTACGGCTAATTTCCCATGTTATCACCACCTCCTTAGTCCTCTAAAGCATCTTTCAGCTTTTGAAAGGATTCATTGCTAATAACATGTTCAATCCGGCAGGCGTCGGCCTCCGCTGTCCTGGGGTCAACGCCTGCGGCGATAAGCTGCTCGGTAAAGAAGCAGTGACGCTCGTAGATTTTTTCGGCAACCTCGCGGCCCACATCGGTCAGATGGAGAAAGTGATCTTCGTCCATCGTAAGAAAGCCGCCGTCCCGCAAGGTAGCCACTGCATGGCACACGCTGGGCTTTGACACCTCCATGTGCCGGGCCACATCTACGGAGCGCACCATACCGAGTTTCTTTTGGAGAACAAGTATGGCCTCCAGATAGTCCTCCCCGGACGCATGAAGTTTCATAAAGACCTCCCTTCGCTATTAAGTCAAGCTCCATCCAGCAGCACTCTTTCGGATATTGACGAAATCCTGATAGATACCCGGCTGCTCCAGAAGTTCCTCGTGGGTGCCATGCTGTGCGATTTGGCCGTTGTCAATTACCAGGATTTGATCGGCATTCTGGATGGTATTCAAACGGTGTGCAATCACAAGCAAGGTCTTACCCTTTACCAGTTCAGAGATGGCCTCCTGAATATAGCTTTCATTGTCGGTATCAACACTTGCGGTAGCTTCGTCCAAAATAACGATAGGCGCATCCTTCAGAATACAGCGCGCAATCGAAATACGCTGTTTCTCACCGCCGGAAAGCGTAGCGCCGCCTTCTCCAACCACGGTCTGGAACCCGTCAGGCAAAGCCATGATGAAATCATAGCAGCGGGCTTTTTTTGCCGCTTCATAGACTTCTTTCTCCGTGGCGTCCGGTTTTCCCATGCTGATGTTGTTATAGATCGTATCCTGGAACAAATACACCCGCTGGAACACCATACTGATCTGATCCATCAGCTCCGACAGAGGTACATTCCGAATATCCACACCTCTGATTGTCACACTGCCGGATTTTACATCCCACAACCGGGCCAGCAGATTTGCGATAGTGGATTTACCGCCACCGGAAGGACCGACCAGAGCCGTCATAGAGTTTTTCTTCATAGCGAAATTGATATGGTGTAGCACTTCTTTGTCCTGATAGGCAAAAGCAACATCGCTAAACTGTACTTCCGGCTGCCCCGGCTGTGCCTGGGAAGGCAAGTGCTGCTTACCAGTATCGGGGAGTTCTGGCTCATCCAATACCGCTTCAATGCGATTCAATGCCGCGTTCATTACAGTCAGGCGAGATGCCTCGCCATAGAGTGCTTTCAGCGGTCCAAACAAATCAAATACGAACAGAAGAACGCCAAGAACATAAGCCAGGGAAAGGCCGCCATTCTGTTCCAGAAAGATTGCCAGCCCGAAAATTGCCGCAATACCAATACCATAAAGGATATTCAGCCCCATGGTCCAGGGGGTCATTTTTCTCTCAAAGGCAAGGGATGTATTTCTGGACCGTCTGAAATTCCCGGTTAATTCTTCCGACTTCTCACCCAGCAGGTTATAGCTCTTAATAACGCCAATACCTTCCACAAAGGACAACACGGCATCCGTCAGCCGTTCACTCTGTTCCTGACGGCCCGCCGCCTCCCGAAGAGATACTTTGTTCATCCCCTTGGATACCAGCCATGCCAGAATTGTCACGATGGCGGCAATCAAGCCAAGCTGCCAGTTCAGATAAAACATGAAGGCCAGCAGAACCAGGGAGGAGAGTAGATAGCTCATCATATTGCCCAGGGTACTCATGGCAACTTCCTCGATAAACACCATGTCGGTGCTAAGAACCGAGCTGATCTTTCCGATGTTGCCAGAAGTGAAGTATCCCATTGGAAGTTTCCGCAGATGGCCGCCCAGCTCCATACGCTTATCAGCGAACATCAAATATCCCGCCGCACTTTGCAAGCTGTCACTAAGATAATGTACGAGCATCTGTACAAGCACAGCCGCAGCAAGACCAATGCCCACATAGAGGCAAGTCTGACCGGTCAGCGTTCCGGCTGCAAAGCCGCTCAAAATTACAAAGGCCAGGAAAATTGGCATTTTGGAGAGGATGGACTCCAAAAACGCACAGACAAATGCTCCCTGGATACGGCCCTTATATCGACCGGAGAGTTTCAAAATTCTTGAAAACAAAGCAAACATTTATTTTCCCTCCTTTGCAGTGTGTACTTTCCACTCGGCGCTGTCCTGCGCCGCTTTCCACAACTTTTGATATTCAGGGCAGGATTGGATCAGCTCCTGATGCTTGCCTGTTGCCACCAGTTTTCCGCGATCCATAACGCAAATTTGGTCGGCGTTCATAATCGCAGGTAGCTTGTGAGCAATGACAACCAGGGTTTTACCTTTTACAAGCTCTGCAATAGCGGCCTCCATCTTTTCTTCGTTCTCTGGATCGGCGTAGGCAGTTGCCTCATCAAGCACTACAATAGGAGCATCCTTTAAGATCGCCCGCGCCAAGGAGATACGCTGGCGCTGACCGCCAGAGAGCATCTTTCCTGCGTCACCGGCCATAGAATGAATACCCTGGGGCAGTTTTTCCAGGAACTCCATACATTGGGCTTTCTTCGCTGCTTCCATTACTTCTTCGTCCGTTGCGTTCAGCTGGCCAAGCCGGATATTTTCCAGCAGCGAGGTGTTGAACAGATATTGGTCCTGCGCCACATAGGAGATGTGGCTGTTCAGCGCCTCCAGGCTCATATCACAAAGTTTCTGTCCGCCAATGGAGATACTGCCTTTTTGCGGGTCATAATAATGGATCAGCAATTTGGCTAAGGTACTCTTGCCGGAACCGGACTCGCCTACAAGTGCGGTTTTCTGCCCTGCCATTGCGGTAAAAGAAATATCATGGAGGACTTCATCCTCCATAACCGTAGGTTTCCCGTCCGGGCCTGGCTGCATGGTCTGATACGCAAACGAAACATGGTCATAAGTAATGGTGTCATCTTTTCCGTGGAACCCATCGTCTGTCTGCTGAAGCTCCGGTGCATCCAAAACCTGTTCAAGCGCAGAAATCTTATAGTTAAGCTGCGGCATCGTAGGCAGGAACCCAAGAGATTTTAGCAGCGGCATACCGATGCTCAAGGAAAGGCATAACACCAAAATCAGATCCGGCAGAGCTGACCAGCCTGAAAGAACAAACCATGCGCCCAAGGGAAGGGTGAGGATGATGGTGCAGGGTAATAAACTGCTGTAAATCGCCATCCAGGGCCATGCTGCCTTATACCATGCCAAGGTATAGTCCCGATAGTCAGAAACATCTTTGCGGAACCGTTCATAGGAGTCTGCATCCTTATTGAATACCTTGACAACCTCCATGCCGTTGATGTACTCAATGATGGTATTATTCATCTTCTGTCCGGCCATATAATAAGGTCCCATTTTCTTCATGCCAACGGAGTACATCGTTTTCATGGCAATCAAGCTGATGGGAATAGAAGCCAGGGACAGCAATGCCAGTTTCCAGTCCACGAAAAACATCGCCACATAAACCGCAATCGGGATCATTAGATTTGCGATACCTTCCGGCATAGAGTGAGCCAACAGAACTTCCAGGCTGTCCACATCATCGACGAACAGCTTTTTAACTGTTCCCGTACCTTTATCCTGAATCACTCCAAGAGGCAGCTTCTCAAATCGTTTTTGCAAAGCAGTCCGCAGACGCAGCAGCGTGTCATAGGCAGCCTTGTGTGAGATGTTCAATCCCCAGCCGTAGAAAATTGCCTGCAAAACCAGGCATACCAATACTAAAACCACTCGAAGAATGACGAAGGAGGTGTCTATCACTTCCCCCATAACCAACGGCGCGATCACCTGGTAGGCCAGTACGAAGGGAAGCACCCCCATAAGGACGCTGACCAGCACAACCGCTGTTGCCGCATAAAGCCCCTTTTTATGAGGCCCTGCGTATTCAAATACTTTTTGGAACATAAGTCTAACCTCCCATCAGGTAAAATACTTTTCAGAAAGAGTTTTCAAGATTTCCGGCGAAAGCCTGTGATTTTGAATTGCTCCGTGATCGTCTAACTGAACTACTTCCGTACAAGTGCGGACGATAAATTCAAAATCGTGGGATACCACAAAAACAATCACCCCGGAATTAGAAAGCTGTTCTATCAAATTGCTAACGCGAACCATAGAGTCATAATCCAAGCCGCTGGTAGGCTCGTCAAAGTAGATCACCGGGCTATCCTTTACGATGGCTGCGCCAATGGTGACGCGCTGCTTTTGACCGCCTGATAGGGAGGCTGGGTGACGCTCCCGATATTCTGAAAGCTCCAATGCCTCCAAAGTGGCATCTACTTTTTCTTTACAATCCTCCTTTATTCCCAAGGACAGTTCTTCTTCCACACTACTGGCAAAGAGCTGATAATCTGTATCCTGCATAACAAGATAGGAAAGCGACCGCCTCTGCCGTGGAGTGAGTTTTTTCCCGTCTAAGTTGACTTCCCCATGCCGCTGCTTTAATAGACCAGTCAGGATGGATAAGAGTGTTGTTTTTCCGGCCCCGTTGTGTCCAAGGATGCCAATCACATCTCCAGCATGGGCTTCGAAACTGACATTTTGAAACACATCCGGGTCTTTCTTATAGGAAAAGCCTAAATTGTGGACCTCCATCAGATGTGTTCCGCTATGCGGACGCGGTTTTTCCTGATAATGCTCCGCATCACGCTCCGGGTATGCTGTCCGCAAACCGTAGGAAATGCGTGTTTCTTCCGGCAGTGAGCAAAATTCTTCTCTCGTAAACTCACGCTCAATTTTCCCTTCCTGTATAAGAAAAACCCTGTCAATCAAATCACGAAGATAGTAAAAGCGATGTTCTACCACAAAAATGGTATATCCAGCGTTTTTAAGTTTCCCCATAATTTCAGCAAGTCGTTTTGTGGCGGCATAATCTAAATTGGCCGATGGCTCATCAAAAATATAAACTTTTGGAGCGAGTGCATATACAGAGCCGATTGCAATCTGTTGCTTTTCGCCGCTGGACAAAGCAAAAATGCTTCTGTTCAAATAGTCCACCAATTCCAGCTCTTTTGCAGCTTTTGCAATTCGCTCAATCGTTTCCTCACGGGCGAGGCCAAGATTTTCGCAGCCAAAAGCAAGTTCCCGTGTCGTATCTGTCATGAAGAACTGAGAGCGTGGGTCTTGAAACACCGTCCCGATCTGTCCGGCCAGCTCGGAAGGCTTCATCTCCAATAATGATTTGCCATCCATCAACAGATCGCCTTTGATTTCTCCAGGATAAAAGTGTGGAATAAGGCCATTGAGGGAACGGATTAGTGTTGTTTTGCCGCAGCCGCTTCTTCCGGTCAAGAGGATAAATTCTCCGGTCTGTACGGTCATATCAATACCACGGAGAGTAAAATCCTGACTTTCTTCATATCGAAAGCTAAAATTCTGAAATGAGATCATCGTCATACCCTCCACAAAATGATTTCCCCGATTTTGGTCTGGTCAATCAGGAGAAGGCCAGCCAAAAAGAGAATACCCAGCAGAGATACTATGATTTCCGGCCACGCAAAACGGATCGGCCTCAGCGCATATCGTTTGCATTCCAATTCTAACCCCCGTGTTGTGCCAGATGCCGCAAGTTCATCTGTGACCTTCAGGCACCGCATCAGCAGTGGTATCAAAATATACTCTATCGTCGCCAGCGGATGAGATACCCGTTTCCAGAGGGTATCGCTGATGCCTCGAATATCCATCGTGCTGCGGATTTGCCGGTATTCAATCCGTAAAGTAGGGATATAGCGGAACATGACCACAAGAGGGATCGTGACTGCCTGCGGCAGCCGCATCCTTTGAAGAGCCACCATCAGATCATCCATGTAGGTGGTCCGCAATATCCAGAGTCCCATCATTACAATGGGGATCAGTTTCAGAACCGTCACGCCGAACACGCTCATAATCACACTCAAAACCGGCACCTGCACATAACGGAGCAGAGCATTGAGATAAGCGACAATGATATAGGTCACTATCATCTTTACAGCCCATTTCCCGCCATTGCCCAGGGCGATGAACAATCCGTAAACCAGCATGAGTACAAGACTGACAACTTCTCCGGCCAGAAAATAGCTGACAAAGCCGATGCAAACCAAGAGAAGGATTTTGCAGCGCGGGTCCAGGAGCGCAGACCCGTGTAGGGGTTGTCGCTCAATAATCTGTTTGATTTGTGCTTCTTCCATTCCAATGCCTCCCTATAAAATCAAAGCGCGGGACCACATTCAGCCCCGCGCTCTAAAATCAGGCAGCCCGCTTGCCTGCGTTTGTCTGATGAATTTTCAGGGGGCTGATCCTGTTATTTTACTGAAACGAGTCCAGCCTTGATAAAGTGTTTCTTCAACGCTTTCTGGGCGATAAAACCGCCAAGCAGACCACCAATCAGTCCGGCGGCTACAATGACTACCAGCATAGGAACAGAAGTAATATTCAGCATCCCTTCGATGTACTCCGGTGCGATGTTGTTCTTCTCCATCGCGCCCACAAAGGCACTTTGAAGGAACTTGATGGGGCAGATGGCGCTGAAAGCAAAAATAGCACTGAACAGCGCATACGCCACCATCATGGACTTCATCGTGATTTCTTTGCGGCCCATAACCAGGAAGTCGCAGACGACACCGCCAATCACCAGACCGATGGGGATAAACCAGAAAGCGCCCACCAGCAGGAACAGAATGGCTTGAATGGCGGCGCAGATGGTGAATACACCCTTCTTTGGCACTTTGGCCAGCAGGAGCATCATCACGATACCATTAGGGATAGCAACAACGGACGGGTAAAACACATTTGTCACCGGGCCGGCCACGCTCATAATAGTGCTGATAATCATGCAGATGATCCACATGAGGGCAGTCAGGACACCGATGAGAATAAAGTCTTTCGCATTCAACTTTTGTTTCATGCTCATGCCTCCTCACTTTGTTGGAAAATTAAAATGTGGTGTAGTTAGCAGAACCTAACCACACCACATAGAATATCAGTTATCGCAGACTAATCCAACCCAAAACCTGCCTATTTTGACCCAAAAACGGTCAGACTTTATTTTTTGCGCTATTGAACCGGTTTTCCCGATAATTTTTGGGTGCTACACCATACCGCTTTTTGAAAGCAGCCGCAAAATTGCTGGCCTTCCCATAACCAACTATTGCGGCAACTTCGCTTACATTCCAGTCTCCTTCTAAAAGTAACTGTGCGGCCTGTGCTAAACGCTGTTCAATAACATATTGATGGATCGGCATACCATAGAATGAGGAGAACCCGCGTGTCAGCTTTGTCAGGCTCAAGTGTACCATACGAGATAGTTCTTCGCATGAAGGGGCGAATGCAAGCTGACTGTCTATAATGCGCTTGGCCTCCATAATGGCAGTCCTTTCCGTCCGGGACATAGAGATGCTTTTCCCCATCAGGATGTCCAATTCAAGGACCTCACCCAAATAGATGGACAGTAGTTCCAATAGCTTGCCATCCAAATACAAATATCCTAAACCACCGCGATATTGAGTAAAACGGCTTGTCTCCGCTAAAATCTGGTCCATGATGGGTGTTACGGGAACTTTTGAAATTCCATTAAGAAGTTTCTTCTCATAGGCGGTTACTTCCTGCCCATCAAAATAATCAGAGAGAAGTTGAGAGAAATATGAAATCGGAATTTTGATGCTTTTGAATGAGAAATTACTGTCCTTTTTGTAGCAAATATATTCCGTTCCTCCATGCCCGGCATAGATACAGGACTCATTTTTCTGAATAGTAACAGAACGCCGCTCATCCATAATCCCCCAGGAAATACCGTCATTCAGGCAGAAAATAATTTGCATATACTCCTTACTGACGGGTCCCTGCACATTCATATCAGACTGATAACACATTTGCCAGTCAGAAAGAATAACTCCATGTTTAATTTTCGTTTGAGCAATTCTTCCTTGCCCCATATCAGACGGAATTTCCATCGAAATTGTCTGGGGAGAATTGATTATAAGATCATTGTATAATTTGCCAAGATAATGGCTCCCATGCGTCATGATATGAGCTTCACCTCTTTTCAAGTTAGTTACCACTAATCATGATATAACTTTTTTGCTTTTCAGTCAAGATATAGCCCAAATACAGTCTGGCAAGCAATGCAAACATATACATGTTTTGCGATTTTGGCCGGAGCAATCCGGCCAAAATGCTTGTTGAGGGATAACCCCCAAGCCCCCAAGATCGCCACCTTCGGTGACGGCCACGCATCCTACGGACGCTAAAAAATCTTCAAAAGGAAAGCTGCAGAGTTGGTAATTGCTCTGCAGCTTTCCTTTTTCATATATCAAATTTATAGCCTACACCATAAACACTTTTTACATAGTCCGGCAGATCCGGGGCAATCCTGATTTTCTTTCGCAGGTTGCTTACATGGTTGTTGATTGCCTTTCGGGAATAGTAGGTGTAGTCCTCATGCCATACCAGATCCAGCAGCATTTCATAGGTGAATACCCGCTTTGGATTCTGTATAAGTAAGGCGAAAATTTCAAACTCCTTAACCGTCAGCGGAATTACCTGACTTCGCACAGTAACAAGACGCTGCTCCAGGCAGAAATACAAATCGCCTTCCCGGATTTCTGTCAATGGCTGATCTGCCTGCGAAGGGATGAAATACTGCCCTTGAAGGAGTGTTGTGCATGGGACATCAGCCGGAATATTACCAGCCTCATAGTCACGAACAAACTGAGCCAGTTCCTTCTTTTGGCTGGAAGAAAGGAGAGCAAACAGCTTTTCACCAATCTGCTTGCCGGAATCTTTCAAGTCCAGTACGGCTAATTTCCCATATTAACTCCACCTCCTTGCTCCTTATTAAGATCTCACATCGTTCATTTCTGTTATTTTCTCTTTTTCTTAATCACATGAACGATCACAGCAATTACAATGATTGCGGCAACCACTCCGATCAGGGGGAGCCATGTGTCAACAATACTCTGGAACACAGCATCCCATTTGATATTTTCAGGCAACATAGTTACACCTCCATTTCTTTTTGCTCTGTAACCATCCGTTTACAGGATAGATAAGTTGCGATAAAGTAGCTCCCGTACACAATAAGGAAAAGGATAACAGTAAGCCACACATTCGTTGCAATATGGATGTTCATAAATTCTTCAACGATTTCCATTCCCTTTCCAATCAGCAGAATAGAGTAAAGCCCGGCTACTACCAAAGGAACGGTGAAAAATACACCCGTTTGCACGAAAAGGGTATGGTTAATTTGCTGCCGTTTTGCTCCTAATTTTTGAAGCAGGCCATAGCGGAAAATATTATCTGTCGTTTCCGTTAGCTGTTTAAGCGCGAGCAAAGCCGCACAAATTAGCAGGAAGATCAGTCCGACATAGCAGCAAATAAATGTTACCAGTGCATTGATACCATAAAACATATCATACAGCATATTCTTTTCAGAATAACGGTAGCCGTGGGTTTCATCCAAACCGATGGGGATCATTTTCTGTAACACTTCATCGGGATTAGTTTCTTCTTTATATTGCACCAGCAGGGCATTTACATCTTTCGGCAGGGCTGTCACAACGCTGTCCGGCACGATTAAAGTCCCACGGTCATTGTTGCCAACAGAGGTCATGACATAAGTTTCTTGAAGGACTTCATCAGAGGCACGCTGCAAAGCAACTCCGCCAACTGACAATTCAGAATAAATACGCAGGGCCTCTATCACATACTGATAAGTACCTTCATAGTTGCAGTTTAGCAGGTATTCCCCTTCATTTAGCGTAACTGGCCCTTTGCCCTGCATCGCTAAAGCCCGGTTAAAATCCGAGATAGAAATGACGGACACCCTGCTTTGGGGAACGGCTTCATCAATCGGCCACAAATTCAAATCCTGCCCGGCAAAGAGGTCTGCGTAAGTCATATCAGCATCATATACACTGATCTGCTCCATATTTTTTGCATAGTCCGACATCTGCACATCACAAGTAGCCAGATAATCGGTAATATCGCTGTCACCATCAATGGAAACATCAGAAATCACAGTCAGGTCATACGGTGTTGCGGCTTGGGATAACTTATTCATTGCCAATGCGGTACTCGCTCCAATGGAAACAGCACAGATTGTAATGGTCAACAGGCCGCAAACAACCGTCATTACAAAATAATTGGTACGGATTTTACTGCCAATCTGTCGTACCAGAAAAGTATTTAAGCCTTTCAGGTAAAATCCCTTATTGGAACGCATAAGCTGAATGAACACCGCTGCAAATGAGTAAAACAGCAAAATGGTTCCAACGACTAATGCAAGTCCGGCAATCTGGAAAGACATATTTTCTCTTGATGGCAATATACCGTTCTTGTAAAAAAGAACTCCGGCAATACCAATGCAGAGAATTGACAGCAGAAACATCAAAACAGGAAGTACACGATTTTCGCTTTTCAGTCGTTCATTCTTCCGACTGGCCGTCAACAGGTCGATCAGTTGAACGCTGGAAACAGACCAGACATTAAAAAGCATAACAAGGAAGAAAATCAACGCAAAGCAGATGATCGTCTGTCGAAAAGCTCCCATCGAAAACGCAAGCTGGTATTTATCCAGTTCAATAGCAAATAATTTCAAGGCAATCAGTGAAACACCTTGTGAAAGTATAAATCCCAGAATCAAGCCAACCGCGAGAGCAATCACCCCAACACAGAATGTTTCGCCTGCAAAGATACGCGAAATCCGTCCCTTTTTCATGCCGAGCATCATATAGATACCCAGCTCTTTCTTTCGCCTCTTTAAGAGAAATTGATTTGCATAGATAATCAAAAATGCAAGCACAATAGCGATTAACACGGAAAGGGCAGAGAGCAAAATACCGAGCTGGTCGTACAACAAAGTCCGTGTCATTCCCATTTCCGAAAAAGCCGGTTGGTCGGAAATGGAGTTAAACGCATAGAACAAGCTGACAGAGATCATCAGGGTAAGAAAGTAAATCAGATAGTCCCGAAGGTTCTTATGCACGTTTTTGAAAATCAGCTTACAAGAGGTCATTTTGCTCACCTCCCAGTACAGACACCACTTCCAGTATCTTAGAAAAGAAATTCTTCCGGCTGTCAGAACCGCGGTTCAATTCATGGAAGATTTTCCCGTCCTTGATAAAAAGAATACGGCGGCAATAACTGGCAGAGAAAGCATCATGCGTAACCATAAGGATCGTTGCAGACAGCCGTTCATTCAATTCTGTCAGCATCGTCAGAAGCATCCGTGAAGAATTGGAGTCCAATGCGCCGGTCGGTTCATCTGCCAGTACGATTGCTGGATTTGTAACCATTGCGCGGGCTGCCGCGACACGCTGCTGCTGACCTCCCGACATCTGGTAAGGATATTTTGACAGCACTTCGGAAATGTTCAGCGCCTCGGCAATCTGTTTTACGCGCTTCTGGATTTCCGCAGGTTTGACCCCTGCAATAGACAGTGCCAACGAAACATTTTCATAAGCTGTCAATGTGTCCAGCAGGTTAAAATCCTGAAATATAAATCCTAACTTTCGGCCACGGAAATCAGAGAGCCGTCCGCCATGCAGCGTCGTAATATCTTGTCCTTCTACAAAGATATGGCCGCTGGTTACAGTATCAATCGTAGAAATGCAGTTGAGCAGGGTGGTCTTGCCAGAGCCGGACGGCCCCATGATCCCTAAAAACTCTCCTTTATCAACCGTAAACGAGATATGATCCACAGCTTTTGTCAGGCTGCCTTTATTGCCGTAATATTTTTGGATGTCGTCTACCCGCAAGATTACATCATTCATAGATTTCAGCTCCTTTCACAAAGAAATTCTCTCTTTGCATTTTTACAATATCACATCTATTTAGGATGTGCCATTAAGTTAGATTACATTTAGATTACCAGAATGTAAGGTTGGAAAAAGGCGGGTCATACGCCCGCCCCTTTCAGAAAACTTTCTGTTGGAAAATATAAAGTTACTGTTGTGCCATTCCCTTTCTCGCTGCTGATAGATATGTCCATATTCATCTTGCCGCACAACTTCTTGCAAAGATACAAACCTATCCCGGTAGATTTGGGAAAGCGGCGGCCATTCTCGCCGGTAAATCCTTTATCAAAAACACGGGACAGATCTGCTGTATCAATCCCAATCCCGTTGTCGTGGATTTTTAAGAGTACCCTGTTTTTCTCTGTATCAGATGTAAAGGTAAGGCAAAAATTATCCTGTCGGTATTTGATCGCATTAGATATGATCTGCCCGATCACAAAGGCACAACTCTTGCAATCCGCACAAACAGAAATGTCCAGTCCTTCCATTTGGATGCGCCCGCTGGCCTGAATGATTGGCTTGGAATAGGTTTTTAGGGCTGCACTGACAAGGGCTTTCAATGTGGTTTTCTCCACCTTGAAGTCTTTTTCCACATCGCTGCTCCGGGCATAATATAGTACCAATTCCACAAAGGCATCAATTTTACGAAGCTCGTCATCTATCTTGAGTGTTGTGGGGTTCTTTTCATTTTCCACAATTAACCGGGCCGATGTAATAGGGGTTTTGATTTCATGCACCCATGTATCTAAAAAATCCCGGTAATCCCGGCTCTGCCTCTGCATTTCGGCAATTTTATCATTTTGATATTTCGTGTTCTGGCGCAGAATATCAGAAATAATTTGAGCATCCAAAAAGGTGGGGCGCTCCGCAATTTCCATGAGGAGTGTTTTTTCGTCTAATTGTTCCAGCAGTCTAAGCAGCCTATTGTAATAGCTGCTTCTTCTATGAAAGTCCCAAATGAATGAAGCCGAAAAGAAAAGCAGAAAAATAATCTCTGCAAATGCAATAAACACCGATGGGACTTCAATCAACCATAACAGCCCGAACAACAGACCTTCCGCAATAACAAAGCATACGATGGAAACAATACGGTTGGAAATATAATCGGTCAATTTCATACGCTATACCCCATACCACGTTTCGTTTCAAGATAATCAGGCAGACCAATTTCAGCCAGCTTTTTTCGCAATCGAACAACATTGACGTTAAGCGTGTTCTCGTCAATAAATTCCTCACTCTGCCAAAGCTCATCTATAATAGCATCTCTGGGAATGATATTTCCCTTGTTCAGCATAAGCATCCGCAAAATTCCCAATTCATTTTTTGTCAGTTCCAGTTCTTTTCCATTATGGCTTATCGTGGCCCTCAAAAGATTAAGTGTCAATCCTTTATGAATAAGCAGTGTATTCGATTGTACTTCGTAGGTTCGGGCTAAAATTTTTTGAATACGCGCAAGAAGCACCTGTCCATTATATGGTTTTGAAATAAAATCATCGGCACCAATATTAAGCCCCATCAGCTCGTCAAAGTCTGTATTCCTGCTGGTTAAAATTATGATGGGGATGTTTGATTTCTGGCGGATGTTTCTGCAAACCTGAAACCCATCCTGATATGGAAGATTGATGTCCAGCAGGATTAAATCCGCATTTGAAGATAGGGCTATTTCCCCGATATTCTGAAAATCATCCGAGGCTTCACATTCATAGCCATATTTTTTTAGCAGTTGCGTCAATTCTTCACGAATAGCTGTATCATCTTCAATGATATAAATCTTCATTTATCGTCACCGACCTTTTTGTGAAACCGTCTGTCAATAGGCTTTTCTGCGTTTTTGGGAATCAACCAAACCCGTCCCATTTTTTCCGCTCCGGGAATACGCCCATCAGAGCAATAATAATTGATCTGCCGGGGAGAAATCCCCCATTTTTCACCAGCTTCCCTTAAAGTCATATAATCCATAGCACATACCTCCGATATTCATTATACTTCGCTTTCTCGAAGAATACAAGCTATGGAGAATAAAGTATGCCCCAAAATCATCTGGGGTACTTTTCCGGCTCTCTTTCCACAAACGGTCCCAGCAGATAGTCAATATTGGCTTTTACATTCTGCAGCTCCCGCATTTCTTCCCGTACCTGCTTATATTCCGCATAGGCTTTTCTTTTAGCCTCCAGCACTTCGGCATATTCTTCCCGCAGAGCCTTTATGGTAGGCAGTTTCTCCACACCCAGGCTGTCAAAGTATTTCTTTGCCGCCTGGTGGATCAGAATGTCAGTCTCATGCTCGGCCCGGAACTTTTTGCTGTAACCGGCTTTTCGGTATTCAATATAGACAGCTCTCGTCTTAGAGTAGTTGACGATCTGTTTCTGCAACTCTCCATTTTGAGACAAACGGCTCTCCATATCCTTGATCTGCGTGGAAAGCTCATTAAACCGGGAAGTCGTGACCTGGGCCTTTGCTTGAAGGTCCTCATAGCTCATATCTCCATGCTCTTTCAGGTAAGCCACAGCTTTCGCAAGCTGCTTCACATTGAACACTTTAGCCCAACGCTCATAACCTGCGCCTTTACCAGCCCGCATTGCGGCATCAATATCAATCAGCATCTTCACCGAAGAATGGGGCCGTTTGGGCTGAACAAAGGAAATATAAGTTCCGGCGATCCTTTCCCGTATGGCCTGTTCCGTGTAGTCACCTTTCAGAGTATTGCAGCGAGTAGGCTTCTTTTGGCCGGGAACACGGAAGTTCACAGATTTCCCGCGCCGGGTGACTTCCACGCCGGACGCTTCCAGAATTTTCAGAAAATCCTCAAAGGTGGAGGGGGACTGCTCCAGTGCGGCGTCAATAGCCTGCCGGATCTGGTTCTGAAAGGATAGCGGTTTGTTTCCATCACCCAGCCATTTCCCATAATGGCCGCGGCTGGGCTTGGGATCTTCCACAATGGAAAGACCATGCTCCAGACAGAGTTTATCGCTGATCCGGCGCAAAGCCCACGAGGAACCCCAGAAGTTGCGGAATTTCCGGGTACATTCCAGATTTACCGCGCTCACGATGATGTGATTATGGACATGGTGCTTATCTATGTGCGTGCAGACGATAAAAGCGTTGTTTCCCTTCGTCAGTCTCATAGCAAGCTCTTGGCCGATCTGATTGGCTTCCTCCGGCGTCACTTCACCCGGCTTAAACGCCTGCCGGAAATGGTAGGCAATCACGTCATCCGCACCCCGAACTCTGCCGGTCTTGTGGATATACTGCCGCTTGGCTAAGGTAAATTCCGCGTCCGCTGTACGGGTATCACACGCAAAACCATAAATCAGCTTTCCATAGTCGGTTTTCTCTGGATTTTCTACATAATCAATGATGTCCTCGATTGCGGTAGAGAAGGAGCGTCCCTCTCCGATATGCAAGGGCATCAGCCTTGTGGTCGCCATTGCCCACCTCCTTTGAAAAATGTACGCTGTCAAAACATTTCAATGTAATAAAAAAAGCGGCCCGCCGGTTGCTCGGCGGGCCAAATCCTTACCTTATGCAATTTTGTACCGTGCCCGCAGGTGAAGGGCAAAGACCAGTATGGCTCCCAGCACCCACACTACATAGGTCCATACCATATCTTTGCCGGAAAATTCATAGGCCATGGTAGCAAAAATAAATCCCCAGACAACGGACAGCCCGCCGCCGATCAGCCAGAAGCCGGGGCGGGTACAGTGCAGCAGGAGAAGCCCCAAAAGGACAGCAATGCCAATCACAACCGCCAGGGCAGGATGAACGCCTAAAAGCCCGTGGGAAAGAAAGCCCGCCAGGATTGCCAGCGCAATGCTGTCAAAAACAATGATGTTTCCAAAAAACAGCCCGATCACCGTCATAATCAGTCCGATCACAATGCCGATCAACAATTCTATGCCAACGGCCAGTAAAGCAGCGCCCATACGATAGCCTCCCTTCTCAAAAACAGGTTTTCTCCTTCTATGAAAATTCTACCGCTCCGGGCCACAGGAAAGCAACCGTTTTTTTGAATGTTCATGGAATGTTTGTAAATTCTGTCAGCAGCTTTTTTGCAATTTCCCACAGCCCATCCATGCGGGATTGCAGATCTGCAATATCAGCCCCATAGATACTTCCGGTTTCATGGGCTTTCCGGGCATACTGATTCAGGTTGTTGGAGCAGATACGAAGCAGCCGGGTCAGCTCCCGGACTTCGGACAGGTCCAGGTTGATCACATATCCGTCAATCGCCATTTTACGGATAAAGGCCGAAGTATTTGTAATGCCGGTCTGCGCCATGCGCTCCCTGATCTTATCCATTTCCTGCTCTGAAATCAAAATGTGAATCTGGGCGCTGCGTTTTTCTTTTGGGGCCTTCATCGCTGAGGCTGTTCCTTTGTCTTTTTGTTAGGAGCCGGGCGCGGAGCATTTGCGGCGGCCTCTTTCAGAAAGTGGGTGACGGAACGCTTTTCTGCCGCAATCATTTTATCCAGGTGATTTTCAAACACGCCGGGTATAAAGTTATGCCGGTATTCCTGTTCGCTTGCCAGAATCCCGCGCAGCAGACCCGGAACAGCCGGCTCCAGCCGGAATTTCTCGGCTTTGCCAAATTGGGCGTGAAGGGACAGCTTATGCTCATGGTAATACGCATAGCGAAATTCTATTGGCTCGCTCTGGCCTTCAAACTGGACGGTCACGGACGCAGCGGGAAGGGCGGTCCGTTCAATATGCTCCGCCATAGCCCTGTAATCCTGCGTATAGAGATTTCCCTTGATTGCAGCGCCTTCCATGCCGGTGATCTCCACCGTGTACGCAAGAATCGTATCACGGGTATCTTTGTAAAACTGCCAGGTGTAAAACGCATCGGAATCCCGGATAAAAACATCCCGCTCCCGGAAGCACCATGTCCCGGAGGGGCGGGACATCCAGAACAGCGGGGTACGCTCCGGGTGCTTTGTTTGGGCGATACGCTCCATGCTGCCAACATCATATTCAAAATCAGATTGATAATGCTTTGTGTTCCGTTCCATAACAGAGCGGAGGCATTGTTCCACATCCACATTTTCAAATTTCAGCTTCAAGCCTTAAAGCCCCCTTTCCGGCGGGGAAGGCTGAAAACTACGGACCTCATGCTTCGTGCGGTCTGCCCGCAGTTTTTCCATGATCGAAGGCTTCTCATTGGGCAGTGTTTCCGGGGCCAGCTCCCTTATTTCCTCATGGGTCTGCCCATCGGTAAGGTCGGCCCGGACCGGCGGGTCGTTATTCACAATGCCGTCAATCATGTTGTAGTTGCCCTTTTCGCCCTCCAGGTCCAGCTCCGCGTTGCGAAGATAGTTTTCCGGCGCCTGGAAGGGCTGGCCCGCAAACAGGATTTCCCGGCGCGGGGTGAATTGCCGCAGAACACCTTCCTGCAGGCGGGCAAATTCCATATACTGATCCATCGTCAGCCCCCGGTCCAGCATTTCCTCCTGTGAGTGCGACCAGCCTTCCCCATAGAGGAAATAATACATTTCCGGCATATCGCTCACAAAACATAAAGAGCCGTCCCGGTTGTCATAGCTTCCCGGCTGGCCTGGGGTAAAGGAATAGCGTTCCTCCCGGCCAAGATATACCTTATTGTCAGCGGCAAGCATGGCGACCATATTGGCATAGTTGCTGTGTACCGCAGAGCGGATCTCCACAACCGGGTCCGCCTCCGGCGCCATCTGCCGGCCGGGGATCTCATTATGCTTTTCTGCAACCTCATTTCTCGGCGCACGGTCCACCGGGCCGACAGCTTCTATATCCGGCTGTGAGGCGGGGACTCTTACAGCGTTTGGCTCCGGCTCCTTCTCTTTGACAAAGTAACGGACATTGGCCGTTGCCTTACGGTTCAATTCCAGGGCATAAGCCTGGGCCGCCTCCAGGGATTCAAATTCCAGGGGGCGGCCATCTTCTTTGCACCATGCTTCCGCATGGCCGAACATGGAAGCGGCACTTCTTACCGCCCAAACTCCATATACCTGTTCCATTTCACATCCTCCTTATCGTTCCGGCTCCTTTGCCGCCTTTTTAGGGGCAGCCGTTTCCGGGGCTTTATTATTTTTAAGCTGCTGCCGGATAGAGTGAGGCCGCCCGGCCTCCCGGTCAGCCGAAGTGATATTGACATATTCCCCTATAATACAAAGCGCCTTATGATAGCTGTCACAGGAAAATACCCGGTCCGCCATTTCTTTCGCCTGTTCTGGCATCCCATGGGCTTTGAGAGTGCGGGAAGCAATGCCTACCAGGTTGAAAATGTTCCCGTCCTGGCCGATCAGCGGGCAATCCGGTTTCCCTGGCGTTTCCTGCGCCGGTTCATGGCCCAGGCGGTTGTCGATATAATCGGATAACCAGGTGCCGCCAAAAGTATCATGGGTTTGCAGACGCCACATGGCAAGTTTTCCTATATCCAGCTTGACATCCTCAAAAGGGAACAGCAGGCAGGTAAGCCCCTCATTTTGGAATACGCTCACATGGGTAAAAGCGGTTCCTTCCAAAAGAATCCCTTTCTGCGCCAACAGGTCATTGATCCCCTGGACCCATTCGCCAGGATCACCGCCGCAGCCCTGCAAAACAAGCCCTTCTTTATCCTCCATACGGCGAAGGTCCTCCACCGTGATATTCTGAATTTCCATAGATTCCTCCTGGTTTGAGATCCTCTCGTTATGAGCCGGGGAAAGGACTTCGGAAAGCGCCTGTTCCCACTGCCTGCCAAATCCCCGGACTACGGTATCGGGAAGCGCACCGTTGCGCTGAAACATTTCTAAAGTGTCAAACGCCCGGTTGAACAGGGAAATGTTTTGGGCGTCCACATTGGGGGCAAAATGAATAATCCCTGCGGGATAGTTTTTTCCAGTGCCCACCCAGCCGCGCACAAAATCATCAAAGCCGTTTTTGATTCCGGCCTGAGCCAGATCTTCGGCATGACTGCCGGGCAACCCTCTTGTTTTCCCGTACTGCTGGCCCAAAACTAAAATACCGGTCTTGGGATTGTACATAAAGCGCCGGTTTGAAATATCCTGCATATTAAAAGCCTGTGCCGCCACATCCAGTTTCATCATTTCAGAGACTACCGGTACAACTTCAAGTTTTTCCTTCTCCGTATCATCACCTCCCATCCGTTTCTTTCAGTTGGCTCATTACAATCTCTGGACGGACCCAAAGCCGCTGAAATTTTCTCCATTCACTGTCTACAATGCCTTTTTCATCCCGGTAGAGCATGGCATAGGGAATAAAACCGGCTTTCCAGGCATCCCGCAGGCGCTTTTCTGCTGCCTCCATGGTATCGCCCCGGTAGCCGATCAGGACATAACAGCAGGCTTTATGCGATTTTCTCTCAAACCCTCCAGCCTGCAAAAGCCGTCCGGCTTCCACAAGCGGCTCATAGTCATCCGGGGTATCATAGGCAAAATACATGCGCTGCGTCCTGGATTCCCGCAGGAGATCCACATGCCAGGGCCGAAGAAGGCGAGCCTCCAGCCCGCCCGTAAAGGCCGGACGCTCTTTCTGCCTGCCCAGCATTTCAAATACCGCTTCAATATGCTGCCGGGAACAGGCAAGCAGGTTATCGTCCAGCACTATATTCCCTTCGGTGATCAGCAGTTCCCTAAGCCTTCCGCCTTCCCGCCTGGGGACGGAACAGAACCAGCAGCGGTTGGGGCAGCCCCTTGAAGTGATAACATAACCTTTTTTCAGATACATCCCCGGCACGAAATCACCGCCAGGCATATTGAAGGCAGGACCGCCCATGTGGACGGGGACGCCCAGCTTCATCCACTGTTCGGCAAGCTGGCACGCTTTCTCCATGTCATAGGTAAAGGCCACAGAAACATGCACTTCTTCTATATCCGGCAGGCCGTCCCTTGGCGGCGGGCCGATAAATGCCAGAGGATCATCCGGCGTTGCTTTGGTACGGCGTGGAAATACACGCGCAATCTTCAAATACACATCCCTCCTAAAAGTTGATTATCCGGTTGGTTACATTTACCTTTTTGTCCGCAACTTAACCTTCCTATGGAGGGGCAGAGTATAAATCTCTTGCCGCCTGTAAAAGTGAGGCCGGAAAGCCTTATAAATCAAGCCCCCAAAAGGCTAAGTTGCAGACATATCATCCCCTGTGCTGGCGAATCCGGCGCTTGCGCTTTTTATCTGCGTCCCGTCTGGCCCAGATCCGGCAGGCGTCAGAGCAATACGCCTGGCTGGTGGTGGGGAGATACAGCTTCCCGCATACCGGGCATTTTTTCTGGCGCTGGGAAGTATCGTTTCCCGTCAGTATCGCCTCCAGCGATGGTTCAACCGGCAGCACAGACCGCTCAAAATACCGGCAAAGGCCGCCGGTCCACCATTTATGAAGCATATAGCAGGGGCAGTCCAGGGGAAGGCAGAGCTTTTCCCGCTCATCATAGTTGGCGCATAAGCCTGTTACCAGCCTTCGGATCGCTGCACGCTCGGAGCGGGTCAGCTCCCGCGGCGGGCCGGTCATTTCTTCCGTCCCCGCTGCTGCGGAAATTCCAGCTTGAAATTCACATACTTTTCACCTGTATCATCCAGCACCACCACGGCATCATAGGTTTTGCCGGTTTTCTCACTGAAAAGTCCGGACATGGAAACGCGGCCCTCCTTTAAGAGTGCCGCAGCAACGGTTTTTGTGATGGTTTTCTTTTTACTGGAAAAGAACCGGTTTTCTTTCCAGAGAGCAAAGGCGCAGGCTTCATTTTCACAGAAGAAGCCTTTCTTCCCTTCATAGACAGCGCCGCCACACCGGGGGCAGGTGCCGACAGCTTCCCGATTGGCTGCATTTTTGCTTCCGAACAAAGAGGAATAGGCAGGATCAGGGGCGGTGTTCTGCCGGATCAGGTCACGGATCAAACCGGCAATCCCTTCCATAAAAGCGTCAGCCGTCATTTCTCCGCGTTCCACCTGTTTCAGCATGGACTCCCATTCCGCCGTGAGCGCCGGGGATTTTATCACATCGGGCAGGACGGCAATCAGGTTAACGCCCTTATCCGTAGGCAAAAGCTGTTTCTTTTTCCGCTGGACAAATCCCGTGGACACCAGCTTTTCCAGTGTGGCGGCACGGGTGGCCGAAGTGCCCAGTCCTTTCCGCTCGGCGTCCTCCGGCATATCCTCCGCACCGGCTGTCTCCATAGCCGCAAGCAGAGAATCATCGGTATAGTGCTTCGGCGGGCTGGTTTTGCCTTCCCGGATCATGGCGGCAGCCTTTTCAAATCTCTGTCCTTCTTTCAGTTCCGGCAGACGGGACGTATTTTCGTCGCCGTCCTCCGTCTGTTTTTGTTTCAGGCTGGCACGGAAAGTCTGTTCAATGCCTTTCCATCCCTCATGTAGAATCGTTTTTCCTTTGGCGGTAAATGTGTGGCCCTCGGACTCCAAAACTGCCAGCACCGCCTCAAAGCGGTGGGGCTGGGCGGTAGCACAGAGAAGGCGGCAGGCAAGGAGCATCAGAACATCCCGCTCACCGGCAGGCAAAGAGGACAAATCAGTGCGGGCCATCTCCACTGTGGGGAGAATGGCATGGTGGTCTGTTACCTTGCTGTCATCAATGATTCCTTCCAGCTCCGGTGCCGTGGTGCTGTCCTTGCCAAAAGGCATATTCTGCCACAGCCACAGGGCCAGAGAGCCAACTGTGGCCTGCATATCCGCTGTGATATACTGGCTGTCTGTTCTCGGATAGGTCGCCAACTTTTTCTCATACAGGCTTTGTAAATAATCAAGGGTCTGTTGGGCAGTAAAGCCATACAAGCGGTTGCACTCCCGTTGCAACATAGTTAAATCGTAAAGGCGGGGCGGCTGGACAGTCTTTTTCTGCCGCTCCACTTTGCGGACAACGGCAGTCTTTCCGTCACAATCTGTCTGTATTGCCTCCGCAGCCGCTTTGTCCTCCAGCTTCTCCCCGGCAGCGGTAAACCCTCCGCAGGTGAGTTCCGGTACATAGAAGGGCTTGCTCTGAAAAGAGCGGATCGCATCCTCCCGCTGGACGATCAGCGCCAGCGTCGGCGTCATTACCCGGCCCACATTCAAGGTATCGCCATACAGGACAGAGAAAAGGCGAGTGGCGTTAATTCCCACAAGCCAGTCCGCACCTGCCCGGCAGAGTGCCGCCTGATAAAGCAAATCATAGTCGGCGCCGGGCCGCAGGTGTTCAAATCCATCACGGATAGCCGCGTCCTCCATAGAGCTGATCCAGAGCCGGAGAATGGGTTTGCTGCATCCGACCTGCTGATAGACCAGCCGGAAGATCAGTTCCCCTTCCCGGCCGGCGTCGGTAGCGCACACCACAGCGTCCACACGTTTATCCTCCATCAAATGACGCAGGACGCCAAGCTGCTTTTTCTTATCCTTTGCCACATCATACTTCCAATGGGCGGGAAGAATAGGCAGATCCGCATACCGCCATTTGGCGTACTGCTCCCCATAGGCTTCCGGCTGGGCCAGCTCCACCAGATGGCCCACGCACCAGGACACCAGCCAGCCGCCGCCTTCCAGATACCCGTCTTTTTTCACCTTTGCTCCCAGCACCGCGGCCAAAGATTGGGCCACGCTGGGCTTCTCGGCTACTACAAGTTTCATTCGTCCGAACCTCCCTTTTTATCAAAGAATTTTGAAAACTGCTCGTCTGCCTGCCTTCCGGCCTGCAGCAGACACATCAAAGTTACGCCTGCGATTGTGCCAAGCGTGAAAGACAGAAAATGTGATACTGCGCCCCACATGTGCCGCACCTCCTTTAGATTTTGAATATGAAAAAAGCGCAAAGGGATAAGAACACCTTTGCGCCAGGGTTATATAGCAAAACGCCGCAGAAAGGATCTGCGGCGTAAATTCATGGTATTTAGTTTTAATTTTGGAATTTGAGATTTGAGTGCTTTTATCTACCCGAAGCGTTCCTGAAATATCCAAGATTTATCATGTTTTCAGGAAGATAAGGCCCCACAGGGACCTCCCGCATTTCTTTTCTCTGGGCGTGGACCATGCGGATCGTGGACACCGTGCCGCCTTTTTCCCGTCCATCATAGACAGCGATCACCCGGTCTGCCTGGCTTACCATATAACGGTTGCGCTTCATATAGACATTGGAAGCCCATTCCTCGCTGATAACTGCAACCTTCGCACATGCCTCCAGCATGGCTTTGGTCTGCCCATCCTCCATCAGCCGCTTATAGCGGTTGCGGTAAGGAATTGCTGCCTCCAGGCGCAGCGCCGGATTTTCTTTTGCCTTTTCCAGAACAATCCGGGCAAATAGCTGATCGGCGCCGTCAGCAAAGCCGGAAATAAAATAGGTATAACCGTCTGCGATGGCTTTTTCAATTTCCCGGCGAAGGTCCTGCTCTGCCTGCTCCATATATTCAGCGGGGATCTCCCGGTGTCCGGTTACTCCGCATATTTTTTGTTCCATGATACCTGCCTCCCTTATGGCTGATAGTTAAAAACTACTGCATTTCTTATTTTAGTAGGTTACATTTAGCGTGTCAACAGAAATACCCCTTTTCATTTAGCGAATAGAGCCAGCCTGTAAGGTACAATCTATTACAGAATGGGAGGTGACTATGTTGTACGAAGATTTTGTCCCGGAAAGGCTGGCAAAACTGAGGATGCAGAAGGGTGTTTCCGCACGGGATATGTCGCTGTCGCTTGGACAGGCCAACAACTATATCAACAACGTGGAGAACAAGAAAACGCTTCCTTCTATGCAATCCTTCTTTTATATCTGTGAATACCTGGGCGTAACACCACAGGAATTTTTCGATGAAGGCAATCCGAATCCCGCCGCTTTAAATGAATTTATCACAGAGGCAAAGAAGCTGGATTCCAAAACAATGTCTTACATCCTCGGCATTATGAAAGAACTGAATAGCAAAAAGTAGAAGTGGTCAGTCACATATAAGGGAGACTGGCCACTTTCTATTCTTTGCAAGGAATAAAACAGTTTAAAATCGTATTCTGCTCCCGGATATAACCAATATTATATAGGATTGGTTACATCTGTATAGTACCTGGCCTTATTTTTAAGTTATCCACACAGAAAATATTTATACAAAGACAAAAGTTATTTCCCCGTGCTGCCGAAAGCACCCTTGCCGCGTTTGCCGCTCAGGTCATTCACAAAGTCCGCGATCACCACGGGCATGATGATAAGCTGCCCGATCCTGGAATCTTTCGGAAGCGTCCGGGCCTCATTTCCCACATTGCTGACAATGGCATGGATTTCGCCCCGGTAGCCAGAATCCACAGGGGGCAGCTCACAGACCACCCCTTTTGCCGCAAGGCTGCTCCTTGGGAACACATAGGCAGCATAGCCGTCCGGCACCTCCAGGCCAAAGCCCAGCGGGATTTTAGCGATCCCGCCAGGCTCCAGAGTACAGTCAAATGGCATATAGACATCCGCCCCGGCGTCATTGGCGTGGGAGCGGAGGGGACGGTGGTTCTCCGGCAGCCCGAAATCAATGATCCTGATTTTCACTGGCGGCCTCCTTCCAGTGCGGCAGGATAGTCCTGGCGCAGCAGGTCAAGAGGCAGCGTCCCTTTTTCACACGGGCAGCCGCAGGACATATCTTTTTCCAGACATCCCTCCCGCTGGCAGAAGGGGCCGGCAAGTTCCGGGCTAAATAGTTCCGGGTCCAGCGCATACAGGTCCGCCCATATTTTCAGCAGGACAAAGCGTGTTTCATCCGTATTGCGGCGGCAAGTCCGCTGGCCGATCATGTGCTTCCACTGGTAAGGCGTGGCGCTGATGATCAGCACATTGCGGAGGCTCTGCGGGGCAAGGTACCCCGTGGCGTCCCTGGAAATCCCGCAGGCGCCTATATCCGCGTAATGCTCCATGGCAGCCCGGCATTTTTTCAGGTAAAAACCATGCACCCACTGGCTGGCCGTAAGGATTTCATAAGGCACCACAAAATCGGCCTGCCCCGCATAATTACTGTATTGCAGGGACGCGCTGATAAATTTGACTTCATTTTGGTGCCGGGTGATCTGCGCCAGAAAACGCCTGCTGGCGCCCACAACCGCCACCGTGATAACCGAAAACTTCTGTACGGCGGGATGAGGCAGAGAGGCAATCCGTTTGACCGTTTCGGAAGTATAGCCTTTCTCATAAAGAGCCAGAAGGTCATCCATAGAATGGATCTTATGGCCCCGCTGGGTGAGCCTGGCCGCAAACACCATGTTTTTCTCCGCTTCCTGTACCGCAGTGCAGTTCAAAATTTTTGTTTCAATCTGGTTGATGTTCTGATTCCTCCTTTATCACAGCTTTTAGTAAGAACAGATAGTTGAGGCTGTCGGTAATCTTTTCCTCCCAGACAGCCAGCTCAAAAGTTTTCCGGTCTGAAAAGCACATATCATAAATGGAGATGATGTGCTTTGCCATCATACCGGCAAGCGCCCGCTGGGGTGTTGCGTGCTGCAAAGCAGCAGCCGCCTTAAATGCTCCCAGCCGGTCCGTATCATCCCCGGTATATTCCTTGGTTTTCTTCTGCAGCGTGTCAGCGCAAAGCCTCACCTGCTCGTCAAATACGGCGTTGACTTCTGTTTGTGTAATTAAAACCACTTCCTTTCCTTAAGATTGACATAGAAAAAACGAGGGCTGTTTAGTCCTCGTTTCCTCATTGATTATAATTTATTCCGAAAGACGGTAATGCGTATTCCTGCCTTTTCCTTCTTGGACAATCTGACCGCTCTCCATCATTCGCTTTAATAACCGGCCACATGCTGTCTGGCTGATTTCCAATGTTTTTTCCAAATCTTTTCTTGTAAACGTGCCTTGTTTTTTTGCCAGATCAATTACCAAATTCTCCTGAACGCTTCCGACCAACTTGTTTGTGGAGGGTTCGTCCTGCTCTGTATGCACATTCAGGTTTGGGAGGATAATCTTAAAAGCATTGTCAGAAGTTTCTATTTTAGGGGTTTTTCCGGTGCCGGAATAAGCCTCCTGAATCTTTAACATTCCGGTTCCATAGGCTTCGATCAATTCCAAACGATAAAAAACATTTGCCAGTTTTACATTCCGGCATACGGAAATCCCCATCATAATATCATTCAGGGTCACACCGCTTACAAGCCCCCCGATAGAAGTGAACTCAATCCGATCTTCGTAAAGGCTGATAAAAGTGCTGGCACGGAAGGAATATTCACGGTGCACAAGCAGGTTCAAAAGGGCTTCCCTGACAGCCGTTTCAGGGTAATCCCGCTGATCGATCCGGCGCAGTTTTTGAAAGGTAGAATGAGTCTGGTTGCGAAAATCAATGTAATCATATACTTCATCCATCTGCCGGAACAAAGAGCCGGAAAATTCTTTACGATCCTTAAATTCCTGTTGTGTTGTTCCTTCAAAGGCCGCTACTTTGATCGTATGCACACACTGATCGGACAGCAGAAGTCCCAGATTTGTATAAACTCCATCATGGGTCATAATTCCTAATGTTTTCATCTGAGGCTCGCCAAACGGGATATTTCTTTCAGAAAATTCCTTCCGTGCCGCTTCAAAAGTTAAATCCTGTTCCAATGACCGCATATCCTCAAAATGATCTCCATCTGTTTCCTTAATCATACGGCGGATTGCCGTATTAGTAGCCGGAACAGAAGAATATCCCTGACGCACGAAAACACCTTCCGGTCTTAACCCTTTTTTGGCGATATAATAGGGGCGCTCAGTTCCCTGCTGAACGTCAATGGCTATAATCTGCTTTCCATCCTCGTTCAATGTTTGATAGTGCAGGAACATGGTTAGATCCGGCTTGATTGCATCCCGTACCATGTTGCTGACCTGTAAAGCGGCTCCATCCGGGTCGTCCACTCCGATTACAGTTCCATCGTCCTGAACACCAATATACAGTTTTCCGCCCTCACAATTTGCAAAAGCTATAATCTCTTTTTTTATGTCATCCACAACAATAGACTTTAATTCCACGGTTTCGCTTTCCTGAAAGATCATCTGATCGCCTCCTGGAGATATTCTACCCATATTCTAACCAATCTAACCACCATTGTCAACGGATGGTTAGAATAATGGTTAGAAAAACGGATAGAATACAAAGAACGGAATAAAAATCAGGTTCAAATCGAGCTTTTAAAACAAATCTGTCTTGAATTTTATATATTTTTCGGGTCAGATTCTAACCATACTATCTATTTTGTGGTTAGAAAAATGAAATAATCGGTTCAATCGTGTCAATGAGTGTGAACCGATTATGATGCGATTGAACCGATAAATAACACCATAAGAACTCTATCGAAATTGCGGTGCCGTATAACATTCGGGACAAATCAAAAAAATCATGCAACGGCTTCCATACAGTATTCGTTGTGTTTTATACAGTCAGCAGATAAATCCAACCGTACATCAGGCGCACACCGGGTTTGACCTCCCACGGGAGCAGCCAGAAAGCGCACTTAGAATACACCGTGCGATTATCCTCCTTGTCAATGAAATCTCTGGCTAAACTAAATTGTGGTTTTGGTTTAGCCGGAATATTTGCCGCAATTCAAGCGTCTATTCTAACCAATCTAACCATCATTGTTAGCAGGTGGTTAGATCGATGGTTAGAAAAAAGAAGCAAAGCACATATTTTACGCCGTAGGCAGGTACACCCAATCGCGCATCAGGCACACGCTGGGTTCATCCTCTCGCGGGATCAGCCGGAAGGCACACTCGGAATACACCGTGCGCTTATCCTCAAATTCCATGTTGTAAGCTTTATAAAAGCGGTATTCCAGATTGGAGATCACGCACCGGAGCATTTGAAGGGCTTCCCGCTGGGAAGTGACAATGCAATCCCGGTCAATGCTGCGTTTCAGGGCCAGCAGGGATTTATAAAGCTGCACTTCCGTCCGGTAAGGGCGGGCATACCGATGATCCAGCCAGCCGCAGAAGGCCACCGGGCCGCTCTCGACCACATGCGCCTCCGGGTGGTGGAAGCCATAGCTGTCCAGGTTGGCGGTATTCAGAAGATAGAGCATTTCTTTCAGCTCCGCGCTGGGCATATCGTAAAATCGCAGCATGGAGCGGTAGAGATGGACATATCCGGGAATGGGAACAATGTTATTTACCATTGAAAATCCTCCATATATAGAGATAGGCGCGGGAGCAGCCGGCATCCCGCGCCATCTTATGAAAAATTGTTATTCAGTTACAGCTACCAGCCTGCCCATGACGATGAAGCGGTCAGCGCCGCCATTGGTGCAGGTGGAAAGGGTCAGTACCTTGTCACTGGAAGTGACGGAAACACCGGTTTCAATCACAGAGCGTTCCTGCATTGCGGAAAGCCAGGTCGTATATGCGCCGCTGTCTTTCCATTCCAGCGCCCAGGGAGAAGTTTCGCTGCCGGATTCCTCCGGGCTTGCCACAAACGCGGAAAACACTTCGGCTACATAGCCGCCCTCCGGCGTTACCAGGTACATTTCCGGGTGTTCGTCATAGTAAGCCTGCGCTTTGTATTCCACCAGTGTGGAGAACATGGAGCCGTCACGCATGTTGTGCCCATAGATGATCGTGTTGTTGTCGGAAAAATCCTCCGCGTTTTCATAGTCAATGAACAGACAGCCCACCTTGTTTGCCGTACCGTCATACAGGTGTTTCAGGTAGTAGCTGTTATCCTCGCCCTGCGTTACCGGGTACTGAATGACCGTGCCGGGAAGCTCCAGCCACGCCTTGACATCCGGCCCCTGGGCCAGCAGGCTTTCAAAGTCCACTGTGGGCAGGGAAACGGAGGAAGCGCCGGTTTCCTCCGGCGCCTCCGCGTTCCCATTTTCCCCGTCCGTTTCAGCCGGGGTGACATATTCCGAAAGACCTGCATAGGTATCGGCGCTTTCCTTGTACTGGCCGATCTCCCGCGCCAGCATAAAGCCGCTGCCCACTGCCATGGCAATGCAGATCAGAAGCACGCCGGTTGCCGCTTTGCGGCGTCCGGGGCTGGCCTTCTGTCCCTTTTTCTTGTAAGCGCACAGGAAAAGGGCAACACCGCTGCCGATCACCGCTGCGCCCAACACGCCGATCCAGATATACAGGTTATAATCATCGCCTGTCTGCGGGACCGGCTTGGAAGGATTGGAAGGCGTTGCCGGGCTATCCGGGTTATCCGGCGTTTCCGGGGTTTCTTCCTCCGGCTTTTCATTAAAGAAGCTCACCTCGGCAGTTTCATCGGCTTTGATCTCCACCGTGGCGCCATCCGGGATGATATAGTCCTCGCTGGCCTTATTTTTCACCTCGGTCACAGTATATTTGCCCACGCGCAGCCCTTCGATCAGGATGATACCATCCTCCGGGCTTGTGAAAGTCTCGCAGTAGGTGCCATCTTCACTTTTCACCTCAAAGGCAAAGCCGTCCTTGCGGCCATCACTGGAATCCTTCGTGATTTTCAGGTTTCCGCGGTACGCCTCATTGACAAATCCGCGGCCGGATTCGCCATTTTCCACAACGACAACCTGCCCGTCCGTGGTGATCTCAAAATAGTAGGCGTTGGGGTCCAGTTTGTGGCCTTCCGGGGCCGTTTTCTCTTTGACAAAATAGCCCTTCGCCAAAAGGCCGCTCATTTCATGGAACCCTTCATCGGTTTCCGTCAGCTCCCCGATCAGGGCGTCGCCTTCATCAAATGCCTTATCGCCGTTTGTGTCCTCGTAAAGCTCAAAGACGGCGCCAGGCAGCCGGTGGAGGAACGGGTTGTCTGCGGAATCCTCGCTGGTATCGTCAGCAGCGTTTTCTTCCGTTTCGCCAGCCTCACTTTCGGAAGCGTTTTCCCCTTCCTCCTGGATAGACTTCAATTCGTCCACAGCCTCGGTCTTGATGACCTGCACCGTACCATGGATCAGGGTGTTGTCAATCTCGATTTCAACGGCCTGCCCATCCGTGCCGATATAGACATGGTGCTGTTCCGGGCTGATGGAGTACAGGGCCGAAGGGCTGGCAATCTCCTTGATGATCCAATGGCCGAAAGGCACGTCCTCAAAGGAGAAGGCTCCGTTTTCCCCGGAAGTCGTCACCAGCAGGGCATTTTCCTCGGTAAATTCTTCCGTGCCGGGAGCAAACAGGCCGATCAGCGCGCCCTCCAGGGTAAGGTCCTCACCGCCTTCGGGGTCCTCGCCGTATTTCACGCCGTCAATGCGCCCGCGGATCAGTTCATTGGAAATGGCCTCGCCGTCATTGACCGCAATCGTAACCAGAGCGGTTTCCTGCCCGGCATACGCGAAGTCCACCGGATATTCCGTATCTGATAGGATATAAGCGTCATTGGTGGTTCGTTCCTTTACATAGTAGCTTCCAAAAGGCAGATCAGAGGCAAAGGACGCATCATAGCCGCCAGCCTCATTTGAGGAAACAGAAACCACTTCCAGAAGCCCGTCCTCCGGGATCACGCTGCCGTCCGCCGCTGTCAGGTCTGCGGAAGCATAAAGCCCAAAGGAAATATCCTTGTATTCTTCATTCATGCCTAACCCGAAAACCTCATCCGTTTCCAGTGCTTTGAACAGGGTCACATCGACCTTCTGGCGTTCATCGTAAAGTCCGACTGCGCTCTGGGTCACGTCCACCGTTTCCCCGGCATAGGTCAGCTCCACATATTCCGGCTGTGAATTTAGCACCATGCCCTCCGGCGCCTGGCGTTCTTCCAGACGGTAGCGGCCCAGATACAGGAGCCCGCTCTGGGCAGTTCCATCCTCGCCGGTAGTCAGTGTTTCCACCACCGTGTCTTTTGCCGCCCGCAGGGTGCCGTCCCCGGTATAAATATCTTCATCGGCAATCACATCATAGACCGCGCCGGGAAGTCCCCGGACCTCGTACACCGGCTGATAGAGGGCATCGTTTTCCTGGACAGAAGCGAATACCTCACCGGTCTTTGTAATGGTGAGCTGACCTTTCTGCGGCATATTGTACTGCGTAACAGTTACAGTTGCCTCACTGCCGTCAATAGTAAACGGCACCGGCTCATTGGACAGCACATAGCCATAAGGCGCAGCCACCTCATGCAGTTCGTAATCCCCCACAGGCAGAGGTTCCGGCAGCATCAGCCAGCCCTCGTCCGAAACATAGAAGGTGTCAAGAGTCTCCGGGTTTGGATAGTAGATGTCCTGGGTGATAAATTCCCCGGTGGAAAGGTCTTTGATCTTAAAGCCGGTGCCGGTCATGGGAATGATATTTCCAGTCTCCGCATCACATTTTTCCACTTTCAGCCGGGCCGTAATAGTGCGGTTGTTCAGGATATAGCTGTACGTTTCACCATTGGAAGAAATAAAGACTGTAAAGTCCGGCACAAATCCTTTCCCGTCCTCACCGGCAACCTGATGTACGGTATAGTGCCCGTAAGGGAGCTGTTTGGAAGCGGCAAATCCGTCGCTGTCCGTTGTGAGCAGGTCGCGCTCGCTTTCCTTCGCGTTGTCATAGCTGCCTGCTGCTTTTAAGTAAACCTCAAAAACGGCGCCGGCTTCCGGGCGTTCCACCACACCCTCATTGGGTTCCTCGGTGTTTTCATCTTCCGGCACATCCGGGTCCGTCTCATCGGTATGCTTCACAAGCTGGATGTTCCCATAGATCACCGTTTCCGTGACCTGGCTCTCCGCTGTATTCAGCTCAATCTCATACAGGGAAGGAGAAGCGCCGACTTCGTAGACAGTCTCGTTGAGCAGATACCCGGTGCTGGGGGAGATTTCACGGATCGTCCAGGTGTCCCCGCACACATAATAGCGGGTCATAAAGCTGCCGTCTGCATCCGTGGTATAGGTATCGACCAGTTCGCCGTTGTTATAGATCCCGTAAGTCGCTCCGGCAAGGGTCGCATCCCCCTGGGCAGTGCCCGTATCTGCGTCGCTCTTTACCACATGGACACGGAATTTCTTCAAAATGTTGCTGAAATGGACGGTGGAAGTCTGTCCGCTTTCAATGGTGACATACTGCGAGGCAGGCGTTACATAGCGGTCAACCGGGATTTCTGTCACAAGATAAGTGCCGGGAAGGAGCTTCTTTTCAATCTGCCCGTCTTCCCCGGTTGTCACGTTCTCATTGATTTCATTTCCAAGAAGATCCGTACCGGAAATGTTGAAGGAAATCCCGGACACAATGCCGTCCTCGCTGGTCTTGACAAGTTTTGCGGTGCCATAGGTTTCTGTCTTGATCTTTACAAAAAATGATACCGGGTCACTGGCTCCGGTCATCATGGTCTGGTAGCCGGGCCTGCCCCAGATCAGCATATCATTGGCAACCGGAATATCTTTCCGAAATTCAAACGTCACAGGGTCCATAATCATATCCTTGCTTGTGAAGGTATACTGATTGCCGTTCCTTGTGACAGACACGCCGCTGCCGGAAAGCAGATCCAGATCAATTCCCAGATTGTTTGTATCGGTAACGGTCAGGGTATAAACCCTCTGTTCCGAATCCCATTTCAGCTCCAGTTCCGGCGCCCCGTCTTTACTGGAAGAAGTAAAAGAGGGGACCGTGGAATGGGAAGCCACCTGCTCCAAGATCCAGTTGTACGCTTTTTCCGCAGGGCGTCCGGCGATCACGCTGTAATACTGATCTGCTGACGCATGGCCGTTCCCGTGGCGGCTGTATGGGTCGCTGCGGAGCTGTTGCTGGTACTCCCAGAGGATGATCTGGGTTGCCATTTTATAGTCATCCTCGTTGATGCCGGAGACCGGAAGGCTTGCGCCAGGTTTCCAGCCATAGATCGCCGTTAGGGTAATGCCCCGTCTGGCTTCGGCAGGAAGCAGGTTTAAGTATTGGCTGTTCGTCCCGCTCTCTGATGTATACGTGTTATCAGAGGTATTGTAGGGAATCCCGCTCTCCACACAATAAACCTGATGGCTGGTTCCATCGGAAACGGTCAGCATATAGTGGCGGTAAGCACTGCCTCCAGAGCTGGTGCGTACATCCATGGTCCCATCGGAATTGTAGACCAGGTAGGTGTAGGGCGCGGGCGAGTAGTAATGCTGCCCGTCAGAACCCACATACTGATCGCCCAGCCAGGAGCTTGCCGTCTGACCCGGCTCCATGGCAAAGGCAGACATGGGCAGCAGCCCCAGGAGGCACAGCGTGCTGAGAAGAAAGGCCAGCAGCCGTTTCAGACCGTGGCGGCACGTTTTTGTTTTCTCCATGAAAAATCCTCGCTTTCTTAAAAATAAAGGACAGCCTTATTTGCTGCCCTTGTCATCAAAATCATCTTCGGTAAGGTAATCCGGTTCCCCGTATGCCTCGTTGGTTTCATCATCTTCACCGTAACCGTCATCCTCGAACTCGTCCTCGTCCATAGCCGCCTGCTGTTTCGGACGCACGATCTTGAAGTAATAACCCAGCCCGCCAGCAGCCACAAGAGCGATCACCAGGAAGATAATCATGCCGGTATTGCCGCCGGATTTCTCCGTCTCGGCTTCCGGCTGCTCGGTTTCCTCCGGCGCCGGTTCTTCCGTTACTTTCCCCAGGCAGCCGTTCAGGTCATTTTTGCAGACCGGGCAATCGGTATTCACCGCGCCCGCCTCGCATTTTTCCGTACAGTTACAGGTGACAACCTCAATGGCGCTTTCGCTGCCATTATCCTGCTGGGCCAGGGACAGCAGATCTTCCTCCGTAACGCCATTTAAGAAGTAGACGTTTTCCAAATCCCGCTTCCCGTCAATGATAAGGTAAAACACATTTCCGTCCGCGGTGGTGATGGTATAAAACTGCTTATCATCTTCCTGCTCGGTGGCTGAGTCCAGGACCGTGCCGGTGCCTTCCGGGGTAAATGCCCCTTCCGGCACAGCCGATTCCGTTTCGTCCTCCGTAGCAGAGCTTTCAGAAGAAGCCTCTGTTTCTGCCTGGGAGGTCGAAGGGGTCTGGGTGGCCTGGCTGCTTTCCGAATTGCCGGAAGCATTGTTTGATGAAGGAGAAGGCGCGGGCGTTTGGGAAGGCGCTGCCTGTGTTTCCCCACTGGAAGATTGGGGTGCGGCAGAAGAAGCCGCCTGGGTCTGCGCCGGTTCCTCATAATAAGGGTTATCCAGCTTTACCTCTTTGGAGCGGTTGCCGGAATAGTCCACCGCGTAAACCGTCACTTCCTTACCGTCCCCGGCGTAATCCTTCAAGGCCACGGTTCCCTTGCCGTTGACAAGGCTGTTGATACGGGTGTCATCCACATACACCGCCTCCACGCCGGACATATCATCGCTGGCCTCCACCGCCAGTTTGTCGTTATTTAATGTAGCGGAAAGAGTGGGCGGCGTGGTATCGCTGCCCGTGGAAGCGTAAGCGGTGACGGGCAAAGCAATGGCGCTCATGCAAAGCACAAGCGCCGCCAAAACATTCCTCACTTTATTCTTCATGGCCGGCCTCCTGTTCTCCCGCAGGTGGGGCAGCCTCCGGGATCGTGAGGGTACCCGCCCTGTGCGCTTTCAAAAATTCCGCCAGCTCCTTCGGGGTCAGGTGGAAATCACGGCCAATATCGCCGTAATCCTCGTTCTCCAGTCGGGTCTTTTCCTCTTTGAAAAGCTCCAGCTTTTTTTGCAGGTCTGCGATTTTCTTTTCCGTTTTTTCAATATCCCTTGCGAGTTTGTCAATTTTGGGATTCAATTTATTACCTCCGATCTTTAATTGGTTGAGATACGCCCAAATGCGTAAAAATGTTCGGTCCAGTAGGATGTATTGATATTGGCATACTGCACCGGGTCCCCGGCATGGATCATCTGCCCGTTGCCGATATAGATCCCTACATGGGTTACAGGCGTGCCCGCCGAGTAGGTGCCGGTGAAGAAAATCAGGTCTCCCGGCTGGGCGTTCTCTCTGGAAACAGGGGTGCTCATGTTGAAAAGCCCCTGGGCTGTGGAGCGTCCCACACTGGCAACACCGCTCTGATTGAGGACATAGGAAACAAAGCCGCTGCAATCAAAGCTGTTTGGTCCCGAAGCGCCGAACACATAAGGCTTTCCGAGATGTTTCTGCGCCTCCGTAATCAGCGCCGCATAATCGCCATCACCCATAGGAGCGCCGGGATATGCGGGGATTTCCGGCCCGCCCGCGCTTCCAGGAATCAGGCTGGTCCCGGTATGGTCGCCGGTATCGGTAAAATACAGGGGATTAAGGTACTGCCCATCCACCAGCACTTCCAGGTGAAGGTGCGGCCCGGTGGAATCACCGGTGCTGCCCACTTTGGCAATGACATCCCCTTGTTTGACTTCCTGCCCGGCAGACACCAGAAGTTCCGAGCAGTGGGCGTATTTTGTGGTAAGGGTCCGCCCGTCCTCCATGGCACCCTCCAGCACTACGATCAGCCCGTAGCTGCCTGCTTCCCCGGCCTGCGTTACCACGCCGTCATGCCCGGCCAAAATCTCCGTGCCCTGGGGCATCCCAATATCCACCGCCTTATGATAGTTCTTTTCTCCGCTGATGGGGTGGACGCGGTAGCCATAGTAGCTTGTGACATAAGGGAGCCAGTTGGTATCGCCAAACACGTTAGAGACATACTGGCGGTTGCCCTTCGTCATCATCAGGATATTAAAAAGCTGGGCCTGTTCCGTGTCCATACGGGCGGCGATCACGTCCGTAAAGGATTTGGCCGTCAGGTTGACATTGAGAATCCGCCACTCATAGGTCACTTCTACCTCATAAGTCTCGCCGGTATTGGGGTCCGTCCGGGTTTCCGTGCGGGTGCGGGTCTCCACTTCCTCCACAAATTCGAGGGAATACTGCTCGGCAAAAAGTTCCTGCAGCACGGCCTCCACATCCGCATACTGAAAGGCTTGATAGGACGCAGTGAGGAATCCCATCAGCTCAAAGGGGTTGTGCCCGATATTGCCCACATGGTAGCGGTATTCATCATAGCCGGGGTGGTCCGCTTCGGCATTATCGATCTGCATTTGCAGATCGGTTTCCCATTCCGTATAAACCAGCTCGGCATTGTTGATGTCCTGATCTTCCGCGGTATAGCTGGACGCCGCAATCGCGCCGATCCCGCCCGTCCCCATACTGGAACAGGAAGAAAAGAGCGAAAAAATCAGAACGACGATCAGGAACAACAGCGCCGCCATCAGGCAGAGGGCCGGGTGGCGGCTGGCAAAACGGCCAACAGCGCCACCGGCTTTTTTCGTGACAGCGGCAGTTTTCCCGGCAGCCTGCCCGGTGCGCCGGGCGGTCCGGGCAGTTTTGGCATACTCCCTTTTTAAGCGGTATTTCTGCCACATGCGGGAAAACACATTGCTCCGTAACTGCGGGTTATCATGGAGGGCCTGCTGGTATGTGCAGTGTAGTAACATAGTATACAACAGTGCAAAGACATAGTATACAGTTT